>AF_2010_repII_A001DRAFT_10000035_pt1 | contig 19761 bp, 20 predicted proteins | sample AmaForreplIIA001_FD_9190 | JGI IMG/M metagenome (IMG submission 9190)
AGGGCAACTCGGATTGACCGAGCAACTCAAGCCGAAGCTCAGACTCGCGGCGGGCGGCGACATCACCGAGGTCACGCTCTCTCTTGGTCCAGGTGCCCTCGGCATTACGCAGATCAGCGAGATTGCTGATAAGCCCCAGGCACAACTTGTCGCAGTGCCGGAAGAGCTGCAGAACTACACCGTGTTCGTCGCAGGCATGCCAGCAAGCGCCCCACAATCAGAGGCGGCCACCGCACTATTGAAATTCCTGCGAAGCCCAAAAGTGACCGCCGTAATCAAGGCCAAGGGGATGAAAGACTTTGGTTCAGACGCCGGCTCGGAGTGATCCAGTTGAGAAAAGCGCCCCGCTTGCAGCGGCCGCCAACGTCGGGTTCAACGCAGGCACCCGGCCCCTACAAGGCATTTTGCCCAAGCACTGCTCATCGTCCGTCCTCCAGCGCGTTGTCGGTGATTCGACATTCGCTCGGACGGCGGCTTGAAGAAGACAAATGTCTACACAGTTCCGAACACCCCGAAATTTTGTCAGGCGAGACGACATCAGGTTTTCCTCGAGACATGCGGTGGAGGATGTCGGACCTACGAGAGAGAGCCATATCGTCCTTTATGTTGTGGACGCGTTGGTTAGGCTGAATGCGTCGGTCAAAAAGTGGCGAAATCGTCGACTGACTTTGCGGGCGCTCTCCGATCTTGACGAGCATCAGTTGCGTGACATCGGTCTTGCACGCGATGAAACCGGATATCGTCCGCTCGAGGACTCGGAGGCGCTGCCGAAAGAAAAAACGACATTGGCGCGTAAATACGGAGCGGTCTTTCATGTCTGAGGCCAAAGCTCGCATCGGCCGCATCGCTATCCTGTGGCGCGGTGACGAAGCGGCGCGCCGCGCCGCTTCGCCAGAGACCAGCCGGTTCAGGGCCGTCTTCACCGCGCTCGCCAATGTCGGGGTTGATGCGGAACCGGTGGTCTATGAGGACGATGTCCTTGACGCGGTCCACGCACAACTCGCCAAGCTTGATGGCGTGCTCGTCTGGGTCAACCCCATCCACGAGGGGCACAATCGTGCCAATCTCGATGCACTTCTGCGCAAAGTAGCGGCGGACGGCGTTTGGGTGAGCGCCCATCCCGATGTGGTCCTCAAGATGGGGACCAAGGAGGTGTTGCACCGTACTCGAAAGATGAGCTGGGGCTGCGACACGGCCCTCTATCGAACGGCCGACGCGATGCGCGCCGAACTGCCTGCCCGACTGTCCGCGGGTCCGCGTGTGATCAAGCGTAATCGCGGCAACGGCGGCCAGGGTGTCTGGAAGGTTGAGACGCTGACAAGTCCGCGCAAGCGGCCGACGGTACGCGTGCTCGATGCGACAAGGGACGCAGCGGAGGAGGTGGCACTGGAGGCGTTTCTTGAACGGTGCAACGAATATTTCGAAGATGGCTGCGTGGTCGATCAACCGTTCCAGGCGCGCCTGAGTGAAGGTGTGGTGCGCTGCTACATGGCAGGTGACTGCTGCGCCGGTTTTGGCCACCACAAGGTCAGGGCACTCGTCGATGTGCCGGCGGCACGGGCCGAAGCCGGACCGCGGCTCTACGCATCCAACGCCGACCCGCGCTTCCAGCGCCTGCGCCGACTCATGGAAGACGAGTGGACGGCGCAGCTGACCTCCTTGCTGGACATTCCGCGGTACGACCTGCCGATGATCTGGGACGCGGACTTCATGCTCGGCCCGCCTGACGCCGATGGGGCCGATAGCTACGTCCTTGGCGAGATCAACGTCAGTTCGGTGTTCCCGATGCCCAATGAGGCCCCGGCAGAGATCGCACGCCGCGTTGCCGACAGGCTGCTGTCGAAGCGCTGACGTGCTGGTTATTCATTGTAATGCGCGGGCCGGCCCAATTTGCGGCGAGCGCACTGGTTTTGCCATCCCGAAGAAGATCACGGGAGCGTTTCGTCGGGAACGCTCAAGCAGCTATCAATCTCCTGCCAATTGTTCATGACCCAAACGTCGCCCGCTGGGCTGATGGCAAGATCGGTCTGCATCTGCAAACCTCCGCCAACGTAGCCGCCGGGGGCCGAAATCTGGTCACCCGTCTTCATCCCTGGCGGGCAAATTTCTGTGCGGACGCGCCGCGCTCGCTGACCGCTGCGCCGTTTCAATTGCACGAAGGGGCAGCCGCAATAAGATGACGACATCTTCCGAGGTCCGCTTTTGGTCAAAAGCGGACGTTGTCTCATTTTGCAATGGTAGGTGTTGGCCCGAACGGATCTGTGGCTTTCTTTTCTTCAATTCCAGCTGCCTGCAAACATGAGAGCAACTCGGTGTAGTTAGCAGCGCCACCGGTGGTTACGATCTGAACGCAACGCGATGCATCCGCTTGCCTGAATTTCGGCCAGAGTTTTGTAAGCTGATCGCGCGCAGCCTGTTCATCCTGGGTGCACTTGGCAACCGTCTCTACAGCACCTGACCCACGACAGGCCACGGAGATATCAAAATTCGGCATTGCTCTCTCGGCGGCCGCTCCTATCTCAGGATAGGCGATCGCCGCCGCTGCAATTACCAAGCAATATCTGACCATGTTTTTCTCCCATCTTTCGAGAATGAGGAGCGGCGCTGCTCGCTCTGAACAGACCAGCGCGGCGTTGCTGCCACTTGGGTCTATCGCGATTTCGAGCGTCGCGCAGCGGTGGCGAGATCGTCTCCAATCGAATGCAAGGCGTCGATTGGAGGACACGAAATACGGTGTAGGGATACCGCGTTTCGCGTTACACCCAGTGCGTCCGTCGGTTTTGGGTCCTCACGTTGCATGCACGGGTGCCATGAGCGCGGCCGCCTATTCGGGAATTTCGACACGCTCCAGTGTTTTCGCAACATTTCAAAAATAACCGCCGTGGACCATCCAAACAGCAATACTCCGTTCATAGCCATCATCGGGCCAAGCAGACGCCAACGTTCCACTGGCACAACGTCGCCATATCCCGGCGTTGTGTGGTTCACGAATGCAAAATAAACGAGATTGGCGTCGGCGGGCGCGGCATCGACCAGCAAATAGGCGAAGGACCAAACCAGAACTTCAAGCGCGTGCGTGATCGTCAGCACCGACACTGCCGGTATCATCTGCGATTTTCTGGTGCCTGATCTTCGAGCAACCTGCACCACTATCGTCATCACAAACGCAGGAAGTGCGATGTTGGCGACGTTAACGCCAGCTCCGAATAACAATCGTCGCAACATGTTCTGCAGGCCTCCTCGAACAAGTCACTGCGCTTGCGGAGGCAACATGTAGAGCGTGACGGCAAAGACCGCGTAGACAAATAACAGCAGGACACCAATGAACCAGGCCGAGCGCCCGCTGCTTGTTACAAAGGCGGCGACAAGTGTGGCGACAAAGACCATCACCACCGCACCTGGCCAGAACTGCAAGTCCATCGGCGTTGGTCCGATAACGTAACTCAGAAGCACGAGCACGGGGCCGACAAACAATGCGATTTGGGACGCGCTTCCCAGCGCGATCCCCACGCTCAAGTCCAGCCGATTTTTGCGCGCGGCGGAAAACGCCACGGTCATTTCCGCGGCGGCGCCGACGAGCGCTACAACGATGAAGCCGACGAAGGCCTGGCTCATCCCAAAAGCCTCGGCTGCCTTCTGCACCGACTCGACGAAGATTTCGCTCACCAGCGCTACAAGCACCGTGACGACGCCGAGCGTCACCAAAGCCAGCCCTATCGGCCATGGCGCCTCGCTCGCCTCAGCATGCTCCACGCTGGAAAAGATTTCGGCGTGCGTCTTGAGCGAGAACAGAAGGCCCAAGCCGTATCCGATGACCAGCAACACGGCCAAGGCGAGGCTGAGCTTCTGGGTCAATGCCGCGCCCGGCACCAAGTCCGCTTTGGCGATCGCCGAAGGACTCATGAGCGCAATCGTCGCCAGAAAAAGCAAAGCCGCGTTCAGACGCGCCGTAGCGTGGTTGTACTCCTGGACGTGATGTTTGAGACCTCCGAGAAGAAACGACGCTCCAAGCATGAAAAGTGTGTTGGTCACAATGGCGCCCGCGATCGAGCCTTTCACCAGCGCATATTCTCCGGCGCGGAGCGCCGCTGCCGCAATGACTAGCTCCGTCAGGTTTCCCAGCGTCGCGTTGAGCAGCCCACCTGCAGCGTCGCCGGTCTTTTCAGCGGCGGATTCTGTTGCGTGACTCAGCAGAGCGGCAAGCGGCACGATCGCGAGCACCGAGAGTACGAACAGTAGTGTGTGTGCTTGCGGAATCAGTTTTGCTGCAATCAATGCCGCCGGCACGAGAACCAGCAGCCACAGCATCGGGTTATGTCGGATTTCTTTAAGCAGAGGTTCCACGTTTGCCGATCCCGGTCTGACTCACTTCAGAAAATGTACTGCCATGCCGGGCGGAACAAAACGATGCCGAAAACGATGATTAGGCCGGCGGCGAATTTGTGGTCCATCATGGCGGACATTGCCAGTCTCGACCAATTGGATGCAAAGTCACGGACAATTTTCTTACATCAATCGCTTTAGTGCTTGTGGATAGCCCAATCGGCAACATCTCGTCTTGAGCTAGATCAAAAACGCATGCCCCTTCAAAATTTATGATTGGTTCGCGCGAGCGTTTTTCTTTATCGAAAGGTGAGGGTTGTCATGGCTGAAACGACCAAACTTTCCGTCGGTCAGGCGCTTGACAAGTTGCGAGGTACCGACGGGCCGAAATCCAAGTTGGCGCGGCTCGATGAAAAAATTGATGATCTCGATAAAGAGACCCAGCGCTTGAGAGCAATGAGACGCAGCCTCGGGCCGGGCAAAAAAACCGAGTCCGACAAGCGCGATTGAGAAAAAGTCCTTTTGAGGCCATTAGTGGACACTGCTGCGTCCGATCCGCTATGGGCCAGGCGGATATTGAGCGAGTTAGCCGATCGGCTGTGGTTGTAGGAATTTCCAAGTCGAACTGGACGACGGAGTTAGACAACCGTTCCGAAAACCTTCCCAATACCGGCGGTAAGAGCCATTGCCAACGCGCCCCAGAACGTCACCCTTGTCGTCGCGCGGAGAACATTTGCGCCGCCAGCTCGTGCCCCGATTGCCCCGAGGAGCGCCAGAAAGCCCAAAGACGCCGCGGCCACCATCGGAACAATCGCACCGATGGGAGATATTACAACCATAAGCAAGGGCAATGCCGCTCCTACCGAAAATGTCAGAGCCGAAGTCAACGCGGCCTGCACGGGGCGCGCGGTGGTGATTTCTGAAATCCCGAGTTCATCGCGTGCATGAGCCGTCAAGGCATCCTTTGCCATCAACTGTTGAGCAACCTGCCGTGCAAGAGACGGTTCAAGACCCCGCTTGACGTAGATTTGGGCAAGCTCTTCCTTTTCAAACTCAACGTTAGCGCTCAGCTCCTCGCGTTCCCGCGCGAGATCCGCCCGTTCGGTGTCAAATTGCGAACTGACGGACACATACTCGCCGGTGGCCATCGACATGGCGCCTGCTACCAATCCGGCCACGCCTGCGACTAGAACAGCATTTTTCGTTGCGGCTGCTGCGGCCACGCCGACAATCAAACTCGCGGTCGACAGGATGCCATCGTTGGCGCCCAGCACTGCCGCTCGGAGCCACCCAATACGGTCCACACGGTGATGCTCAGCGTGGAGGTGAATACGAGGCATCCGATACCCTGATCCCCCGCCCATCTTCGTTTATAAGAAACTCGGCAGTCAGCATTTTGACGTAACGCAAAAGAAAATCGGCCCGTCCGTTATTTCAATTCGACAAAGCGGCCATAAATTTGAGATAAAAAAGCATCTTCGGCCTCCAAAGCGTACATAGCCAGGCGCGATGCAGGGCGGCGTTGTTCAAATAACTTTGACGCCCGCGCGCGACTAATCCGTTGCGGGAAAATTGGCTCGCTGGGAGCGCCTCGTTACGACGTACTTCAAACAATCATCGCAAGGTCGTTCTTGTCCGTCTCTGTCATCGGACCCCATGCTTGGCCACCACCACAGCCGGACAAAAGTAATGCAAATACGAGAGCGCCGACACGTCTTGGATAAACGTGCCCAGCCATTTGTCCTCCAGTCGCCGGCTATATATGAACCTGGCTCTTGCCGGCAAGTGTCGCGCGTTTTTGCGCAGTAACGTTGGCCAGCTGCTGCATGGCCAGCCCCAACGCACCCGTGTTCGTGGCGTCGGCATCACCTCGAGCGTGTTTTTTCAGCTCGTTCTTGAAAATCTCGTCTATACGCCGCTCTGTCTCGGCCAATTCCGCCTCGCTGTTCGCGTTGCACAGCTGATCCCTGAACGCATACAGGCGCATAAGTGGCAGAGACTCGGGCCCTTCTTCTTTTTTCGTCATGAATTTCCAGGCCGCCGCAAAAATGGACGCCAGTGAACCGAGAACCATCGATAAATAGGTAAGCTGGTCGCCATATTTATCGAGAAATGTCTTCTGCGTGCCATCGAAATAGGCGGCAGCGCCAGGATGTATTGGAATAAAAGTATCCCTATCGTCGTCCTTGTCGGTGTCGGGTGCGCTGATCTGCTTCAGCACCGGAAAGTCTCCAATCAGGTCCCGTCGCGTTTCCATGATTGATTTTGTCAGCGAGGCGACAACGTCGTCGTCGAGTGTTTTTTTAGCCACGAGGTAGAACGGCACCCGGAGGGTGGTCAGGTCGTCGTCCGGGATCGGAGGTGAGCCTTGGACGGTACCCTTCGGCAGATCGTAGCTTTCATAGTATTTTGTGACAGATGCAATTGCCCCAGCCGACTCGATTGCGATCAAGGTCGGATTTGATTTGCCGTTTCGCGGAAAGAGATTCCGCAGCATCGCCAGATATTTTTCTGAAATCGGCATGACGACAAGCAGGGCGTTCACCTGTTTGGACTTCAGCGCCTGTGGGATTTCTCCAAGGTTCAGGTCCTTGAATTGTACCTTCGTTCGTTCAAGGTCGTATTCCTGCTTCAAGGCTTCGACGACCTGGTAATTCACGGGACCGCCAACGACGCCGATCGTCTTTCCCTTGAGTTCGTCCATATCCGAGATCGCGCTTCCGGGGGGCACGACGATCAGGACGACGGCGCGCGCGAAAACAACGACGCTCTGCGCTGCCGACAAATCATTCGCATCAGCTCTGACGATCGCCAGATCGGCTTCGTCCGCCGAGAACGCCTTTGCAGCCTCCCATGCCGTCCCTTTATCGATGACCTTGAGGCGAATGCCGGAATCGCTGGACGCCATATGGCTCGCAAGAGCCGCCATGAACCGGGGCATGTCGGCATCCAATGAGCCAGCGACAACGGTGAGCGTTGTGGGGGTCTTGGCGTATCTGTATGCGAAAAGACCCGCACCCGCTGCTAAGGCCGCAAGAGCAACGACAAGCGTGGCCCTCAGCCANCGGGGCAGTCGGCCTGTTGCGATTGCAGCAACCACGGCCAAAAGACCGGCTCCAATCGCTATCTGCTGATACTGCTCTCGTTGCATTTGCAAACCCCCAAGCGCCGCATTCGTCGTGAGGGCATCGGCGTCTCCCTGCTGGCAGCAGATATTACACGCTAAACATATCCCCTGTAGCGGAACGTCAGGCCTTTTTGACCGCCGGCGGCTTCCAGCTCCCATTGATTATGGAGGGCGACTTTTCGCTGGGCCAATACATGCGCAGCATCAAAATAAATTTGTCTTCGGGTGCGGGCAGCCAATTGCTTTCTTTGTCTGCGCCCGGCGACTGGTTCTGGATGTAGAGATCGATTGAGCCGTCCGGATTGGCTTTCAGGTTCTGCCGGGCACTGATCGAATAACGGTTGATCGGGTTTGCGACGAAGAAATAGTTCGCATCGTACATCGTGATGGACCAAAAGCCCCGCACTGGCGGTAGTTGTCCCTTCGGGAAGTGGACAACGTATTTGTTTGCGCCGTCGTAAGCCTTGCCTTCGGCATCCTTCAACGACGTCGGATAGACAGCGTCTTGTACGCGGTTTGCACCGAGCCCGATGGCGGTGATGAAGGCGCGATTGAGGTAATCCATTCCATAAACGCCGGCTTCGGAATCGAACATCCAGCCGTTGATATTCTTGATAGATTTGCCGACCTTGAACTGAAGCATGATGCGGTCAAAGGCGACTTGCGGAATGCGTTTGACAAAATCTGCATCGAGTTTGCTCGCGTCAAAATCCTTGCCGGCAACCAGGCCGATCTTTGCCAACTTTGCGAGCTCCGGTGCGTCTGCTGCTGCGGGTGGATTGGCTTTCATGAGCTGTGCCAGCAAAGTAAAATAAGAGACCGGATCCATCCGGTTAACTTGCTCGCGCACGGCGGTCTTCATGTCGATGGAGGGATCAACTGTGCCCGCAGGCGGCGTGAATGGTTTGCCGTAGGAGCTGAGCGGCACCAGCGTGAACTGATCCTGCAGGGCGTGGACCGCGGCGTAGTCTTCCGGCGTTCCGGTGCAGTAGATGCGCCCAAGTATCCAAACCATGCTCGTCGGCGATTTGTATTCCTTGACGCCGGGTGGGAGACTGCCTTTCCACCCCGGTCCAGTAATCGCATATGTTTGCGCACCAGTGCCCGTGGTGCGCTTGCCGGGCACTTGAAAAACGTTCGTCCAGCCGTCGAGCATCGGCACCAGGAAGTAGCGGTCCTTCATATCCGGAATACTGAGAACCCACGGTTCCTTGCCGACATCAATCCATGCCGTCGTATAAAGGGTGTCGGCGTTCGGCGCGGTCACATCGCGGAACGAGGCATCCGGATATTGCCGAAGCTTGATGAACTGGCCCATTGGGCCGCGCGTGCCCTGTACGGACGGCACGTTGGTGATCACGCGACGGGTCACCTCCATGGTGACGAGCGGATAGCCATAAATGTAGGCGTCTGTCGCGAGCCAAAATTCCTCGCCGCCTTCGATGGCTCGCGACAGCGGTCCTTCAAATTCCGCGTGCAGAGATGAAAGGCTCAACGTGGAAAAAGCACCGCCGATACCGGCGGCCAACGCATGGCGACGAGTGACCTTCATAATGACGCTCCAATGGTGTCAGTGAAAAGGGCGATCTGAAAGCGTAGAACCGCGCTCCGATCTACATTATCGAGATGATAGCCCTTGATTGATGTCGCAACTTACCAGCCCTGCAGACGTGCCCGTTATGCAAAATCTGACTCCGGCGACACGTGAGCGATGACAAGGTGACTGGCGGCGGTATTTACATAGTCCACAGCTGCTGCGTTTTGACCTGAATTTGTGCGGAGTCGTTTGCAGAAGGTTTCATTGCACTCGCGGTCTTCGATGCTCCCCTGCGTAACGTCTCGGAGGGCAGCTCGTGGAAAAGCCGTTTGTAATCATTTGCGAAGCGACCGAACTCGGTTACTCCGAAATCAGCCATGATGTCCGTGGCGGAAGACGTTTCTTGCGCGTTCAAGGCCCGACGCACCAGATTGAGTTGCCGTAACTTTAGGTAACGCTTGGGGGTTATTTGCAGGTAGCGTTGGAACGCACGGAGCAGAGTCCGATATTCAACCTGGGCGGCATCGGTGAGATCTTCGACGTGAATATTATCCGCTTCTTTGCCCACAACATACGTTAGCGCATCGCAGATTATTTTTTCAGCTGACGACGCAGAATTATGCGGCCGGCTCTGCACAGCCGCTGTTTCCATCATTGCGGTCAATTTCGAGAGCAGGGCCGTTTCAATGGCATCTTTGCCTTGCTGGCCATCAGCGGCGATCGATCGCGAATCGTGAGCCAGTTTCACCAGTTGACGCATCGAAAACTCGGGTACTTTGGCGGTCAGCCTCCCGTTTCCCAGGGCGTTGCCAGTACTGCTCAGCACCTTCTCGGCCGTCGGGGTGGGCACTGACACCGCAATCCAACTGACTGGGACGCTCACAACAAACGTAAAGTGATGGCGCGGTGGAAGGATCACCAGCTCGGACCAATCAACCAAATGACCATCGAGAGTGACGACATTCGGAAGTTCTGTGCTTTGAAAAATGAAAATCCAATCTCCGGCGGACATCGTGCCGTGGACGATACGGGCGCTGCCATCAGAACCGAATTGGAGGTTGATATTTCGAAGAGGGCACCACGCGTGAGCCCACGTCGATTGCGTTGGGCCCGCCTTCAGATAGACGACCTGGGCAACTCGAATCGCATCTATATACCCATCGAAAGTTAGCTCACCCACCTCAGCACTCCCATTGCTGCCGCCCGAAGCTTCCGACCAGCTATCTTACAGGTTTAAAAAGCGAAATAGGAAGCAGCGGTTGTCTGCTTTGGGTCAAAAGCGGATATTCGTGCAAAAACTGGGCGCCCCCTTTACCCCGGGGAGTATATCCTCGCGCCAAACGAGCGCCGGCGATAAAATCAACCCAATGCGCGCGTGCAGTCGTCGAATAACTCATCGACCGAAAACATTCGCGAGATCAGCTTCTGCCGGAAGCTGTAACTGATGATGATCTCAAGCGACCGACGGTTGGCCTCAACCCCGAAACGCCAAGGATCGGCCGAGCCGCCCTCGGGCGGGGGCGCCGCGCGCCGGCTCTCGCGCAATACTCGATAAACTTCTTTAATGAGGTCCGGTCGGGATTTTGAAATTGCATCTCGAACGACCATCATATGGTTGATCGGGACACCGCCATGCGTTTTTGCCCATGTTTCCGCGGCTGTGTTTGCCTCGGGAACGAGCGGCGCAAGCCGCGGGTCGGGGCTCTTATCGCCAACTATCGCCGCATCAATCTCGCCGTCGATTAGCATTTGCGCCAGCGCCTTTCCTTCAGGCGCGCGTACGACAAAATCGGGGTCTTTGAATTCAGCGACATGCGGATCCTCAAAGGTAACCCAACGGACTCCGGCGAGCTCGACACCATAGTCATCGCTNAGAAATCCGCGCACCCAAACTCCCGTCGTCTGCGTATAGGCCCGTACGCCTATCTGTTTTCCCGCAAGGTCGTGAGCGCTCAATGCGCCGCGTTGCGGGTTGTAAACGATCGTGTGGTGCTGACCGCGACCCAATACCGTTGCGGGAATGAGCACATAGGGCTTACCGTGATCTCTCGCCTGCAAATAGGTGACGATCGCCAATTCACCGACGTCGAACCTGGCTTCACGTACTAGTGGTTTGAAAGCCGTGTTCGCTACTTTCACGTCGGCGAAGTCAAAGTTGACAATGTTGGAAGTCACCTCAGCCTTCTTGAGCGCCATCGTGTTCGGATAATCTCCAAGCAAGGTACGCAACCTGGTCTTTTCGAGAGTCAGGGTCATCGATTGTCTTTCCGATCTGCAAGCGCCGGGTAAAGAGTCTGCGCGGTCCCACCAAAGATCCAATCCTGATCGGCGGCGGGCAGGCAGATCAGGGATTGTCGCGCCATTGCCAGAAGCTGCGGCAGAGTGCCTTCGCTCGAAGGGTAATTCGATCCCCACGCAAGCCGCGAGGCGCCGAATTCAGCGACGAGACGTGGAAAAAATGTTTCGGGCGTCGCTTTGGCACGGCGGGATTCGGCGAAAACGCGGGGCGTAAGTTTGAGGTAGATATTCGAATAGCGGGCGAGGGCGAACAGGCCGGCGGCTGCGGAATAGGGTGGTCCATCAGCCAGCTCCGGCCGTGCACAGTGATCGAGAATAATGCGCACCTTGGAAAAGCGCTCGGCCATGCGGATCGCCTGCGGAATGGCCTTGAACGACATTTGCAGACAGATCGAAAGACCAAGCTCACTAGCGCATGCCCAGGCGGGATATGACTTCGGATCGTCGAGCCAGTCAGCCTGTTCGTACATCGTGCTGCCGAATGTGAAAAGACGCATGCCAGTCAGGCCGTTGTCGTACCAGTGGCGCATACGTTCCGAGGAATCCGCCGCAAGTACATCGACTGAGAAGACGCCGGTGAAGCGGTTCGGATAAGCGGCGACCGCATCCGCGACGTAAGAGTTGTCGTGCCCATAGCAGGTCGAGGCCTGCACGACCGCAGCCTTCTGCACGCCGGTTGTATCCATCGCGGCAACCAGCTGCTCCACAGTGACCGGGCGCGTGCGCGACCAGTCGGATTGGTGGCTGCCCAGTGGTGCCAAAGGATAGCGAGCAGGATCGTTGGAAATGATATGCGGATGAATATCTGTGGTCGTCGTTGGCATGATCTGTTACGGCATCGACGGAAGCTTCTGTAAGACAATGGGCCACCACCGTAAAGCGTCATCAATGAAGTGTAGAATTTCGGTCATCTGCGCAATGGCACTCGTATTTATTGTTNTGGCCTTCTCGTCAGCGCGGGCCGAAACTTACCCCTCGAAGCCGGTGCGCATCATTGTTCCTTACGGCCCTGGTGGCATCGCGGATGTCACCATGCGCCTCGTGGCGCAGGATCTCAGCAGGCACTTCGGTCAACAGTTTTTCATCGAAAACAGGCCAGGGGCCGGCGGTGTTGTCGGCATGCAGGCAGCCCGGGAGGCTGCAGCCGACGGATATACGCTCGTGATGGTCGGTGGCGGCTTGACGATCGCCAAAGCGCTATTCAAATCCCTGCCGTACAATATTGAGACCGATTTTGTTCCGATCTCGACCACAGCGTCCTACGGGCTCGTTATCACCACCAAAGCCGGTTCTCCTTACAAGACGATCAAGGACGTCATCGCCAGCGCGAAGGCTCATCCCGGCACGCTGAATTTCGGCACCATCAATGCCGGCAGTGCGCAGAATCTTTCCGCCGAGCTGTTTCGCACGATGGCCGGTCTCGACGTCACCATCGTTCCGTACAAGACCACACCGGATCTGACGAGCGCCGTATTGCGCGGCGACGCCGACGTTGCGTTCGAGTACTTCGTCGGATTCCAGTCATCTATCATAAATGGGCAGATGACGGTCCTGGCGACAACCGCGCGCGAGCGCACAAGTAACCTGCCTGACGTTCCGACCGTGATCGAAAGCGGTCTGCCTGGCTACGAAGTGACAAGTTGGAATGGGCTGGCGGTCAAAACTGGTACACCCGCTGATATCGTCACGCAGCTCAACCAGGCCGTAATCGAAGCCCTCAAATCGTCGGAAGTGCAGAAATTCTCGAATGACGCCGGAATGGATGCCCGCGGCATGCCGTCAGATGATTTGCGCAATCGGATCAAAGGCGATGTCCTCAAATGGTCGCAAGTAATCGCGGCCGCGGGTATCACAAAGCGATAAGGGGATGGCGGATTATCGGATCAGGAAAGAGGGTTGAAAGCAGTGTATGCCCCCGCGATTTGCCGGTGTCCGCTAGTTAACGAAATCCGCGATTTTGGCAGGCGCCTCCGGCTGGAATCAGGTTATTTTCACACTATACCGGCCACGTTCAAACCAAGAGCACCGACATGATGCCTCGCCTCCTTCATCTTTTCGTCTGCGCCGCCGCTCTCGTCACCGTGGCCTACCCAGCGCGCGCCGTCCCCGAAAAGATTCAATACTCCGGCGATGCCAAGCCCGGTACCATCGTGGTACAGACCGGCGAGCGCAGCCTCTATCTCGTCACCGGAAAAGAGCGGGCATTCAAGTACTCAGTCGGCGTCGGTCGCTCCGGCCAGCAATGGTTCGGCACCACGCGGATCGCCAGCAAGCACATCAAGCCGGCGTGGAAACCACCGGTATCGTTGCGTGGAAATCGCTCGCCGGAATTCTATATCGAGGGAGGTTCGCCGAAAAATCCGATGGGCGCCGCCGCGCTGGTGCTGGTCGACCACGAACTCGCCATCCATGGCACTAACAATCCTGGCTCGATTGGGGGCTTTGTATCGGCGGGCTGCATCCGCATGCACAACAAGGATGTCATGGATCTTTACGGGCGTGTGCATGTCGGTACGCGGGTGATGTTTGTGAAGTGAATTGCTTCGCAATCCAGCTTGCGAAAGGGAGAAACCGAAATGACGATATTCCGTCTGTTTGCGTTCATTACTGCGGTTGTGACTGCCGGGATCGCGTCGACACGAGCCCAGGATGCGAATGCAACTTTCGTCGTCAGCTATATTGAAGTCGCACCATCCTCAGCTCGCACCGCAGCTGGCATTCTGCGCGCATTGCAGGACGCGAGCCGCAAGGAACCAGGAAACAGCGGCTTTGAAGTGCTGCAGCGCAAAGGGCAGCCGCAGCAATTTGCCATTCTGGAAGTCTGGAAAGACGCCAAGGTGCAGGCGAACCATGCTGCCGCGGCAAATACCACGCAGCTTCGCGACAAGCTCAAGCCGCTTCTCGCGGCGCCGGTTGACGAGCGTCTTCACACCGGCTTTGTGGTCGGCAAGGCCAAAGTACCCGGCCGTGGCTCCGTCTTTGTATTGACACACGTCGATCTCATCGGCGCCAAGAAGGACGAGGGCCTTGCCGCCATAAAACAACTGTGCGTCGACAGCGCTCAGGACGCCGGTATCGAGCGCTACGACCTCTTGCAGCAGGGCAACAGGCCCAATCATTTGACGATGGTCGAGGTGTGGCGCGGAACGACCGACCAGGAAAAGCACGAAGTGGCCGCACATACTCGCAAATTCCGCGAGGCGCTCCTTCCGATGAGCGGCAGTTTGTATGACCAAAGGCTTTACCAAGCGATTAATTGAGGTTGCTTGAGACCGGTGCCACTCGCACTGTGCTATTGTAGGCGAGCAAGTGTCCTGTCCCGAAGGGGCTAAAGGCATGGACACAGTTTCGCGATACGCTGGAACGGTCATCCTCACGATTGCCGCGTGGGGACTTTGGTGTCTGTTCTCGCGAAGGAGTAGCTTTGTGCCGCCGATCGAGGTGATCGCCTTGTTCATCGGCGCTTTGGCTATCGATATTTTGCGAAACGCCGGTCCGTCAGAATAGCCCATGAGGTCTGCAATTCATTTTTTCGGACGTAGGACCTCGGTCCAATACGCCCCTAAGATTCAGACCTGTTAGCCTCACCTGATATTTTGTCTCGTTTTCGGGACCACTGCATAACATCCGCGCTCTTTGTCTTGGCAACAGACCGAGAGGCAAGTACGGGGAACCCGATCATGACCGCGCCAACGAATGCGGACACGGCCAATGAGGTTGTGGCCTGGTACGCGATGCCAGTCGACGAGGTCGTGAAGAAACTCGCTACGAGCACCGAGAAGGGGCTTGGTGCAGCCGAAGCATCGAGCCGCCTTGAAAAATATGGTCCGAACCGTCTGCCGGAGGGAAAGAAGCGTGGACCATTCATGCGCTTCGTCTCTCAATTCAACAATATCTTGGTATTTGTCTTGCTTGGTGCAGGCTTCATCAAGCTCATGCTCAACCTGTGGGTCGACGCTTCAATCATTTTCGGTGTCGTCGTTCTCAACGCACTTTTGGGGTTCGTTCAGGAGGGCAAAGCCGAGCGGGCCCTGGATTCTATCCGCAACATGCTGTCAGCAGAGGCGCGAACTATTCGCGATGATGAAACGCGGATGATCTCGGCCGTAGAGCTCGTGCCGGGCGACATTGTGCTGCTTGAGTCAGGCGACAAAGTGCCGGCCGATCTACGCCTGGCCGACGCCAAAAATCTTCGGACGGAAGAGGCCGCTCTTACCGGCGAGTCAGTACCGGCGGAAAAGAGTTCTGATGCCGTCCCGGAAAATGCCACAGTCGGTGATCGTGAAAGCATGGCATTTTCCGGCACCATGGTCGTATCAGGGCGCGCGACTGGCCTGGTCGTTGCGACTGGCAGCGATACCGAGCTCGGCCGCATCAACCAACTCCTCACCGGTGTCAGCGCGCTCGAAACGCCGCTTCTGCGCCAGATCAAGAAGTTTGGTTATGCCATCACCGCTGTCGTCGCGATCGTTGGCGTCCTGGTGTTCGCGTATGGCAAGTGGGTGAGGGACATCGAATTTGTTGAGCTCTTTCAGGCCGTGGTCGGCATTGCCGTTTCGATGATCCCAGAGGGCCTGCCTGCACTCATCACAATAACATTGGCAATTGGCGTGCAGCGAATGGCTCAACGCAGCGCGATCATACGAAGGCTACCCGCTGTGGAAACACTCGGCTCAGTGTCGCGCATCTGCTCCGACAAGACCGGCACCCTGACTCTGATGGAGATGATGGTCGTCTCCGCCGTTACAGCGGAATCGACGTATCAGATAACCGGCAATGGCTACGCTCCGGAGGGCGACATCAAGAAGGATGGGCAGCCGGTCAAAAAGGACACTGTGCTCGGGCTCATGGGTCAAGTTTCCATGTTGTGCAATGATGCGGAGCTCTTTCAACAAGAGGGCACATGGAAAGTGGAGGGGGATCCGACGGAAGGCGCGCTTTATCCCTTTGCGACCAAGCTCGGCATGGATCGAGAAAAAGAACGGGCAGCATCTCCGCGGATCGACGCCATTCCGTTCGAGTCAGAACACAAATTCATGGCCACTCTGCACAAATCTGCTGCCGGCAAAGAAATTCTTCTGGTTAAGGGCGCGCCCGAGGTGATTCTTCAGCACTGCGACCGCCAGCAGATCTCGGACGGGACGCCTCCATTACTCGATCGCAATTACTTCATGGAGGCTTCGGACAAGCTTGCCGCGCAAGGCGAGCGCGTGTTGGCCCTGGCGTGGCTTGAAAATCCGGCCGTTCAAAAAGGCCTCAGCCCTGCGGACCTGCCAAAGACGCTGGTCCTGATCGGATTGATCGGGCTGCTGGATCCGCCCCGCAGGGAGGCCATCGAAGCAGTCAAGGAATGCCATAGTGGCGGCATTCGCGTCACGATGATAACGGGCGATCACAAGATCACCGCGGCAGCGATCGCCAAGATGCTCGGCATAGGAGATGGAAAGACTGCGATCACCGGTGCCGAGATCGAAGAGATGAGCACTGCCACGCTGCAGGAGAAAGTGAAAAACGTCGACGTTTTCGCGCGCGCAAGTCCGGAACACAAGCTCCGGCTGGTGAAAGCCATTCAGGCCAACAAGCAAATCGTGGCAATGACAGGCGACGGTGTAAACGACGCGCCAGCGTTGAAGAAGGCCGACATAGGCGTCGCCATGGGCATCAAAGGCACCGAGGTGACCAAAGAAGCCGCCGAGATGATTCTCGCGGACGACAATTTCGCCTCGATCACGGCCGCGGTGAAGGAGGGCCGGACTGTCTACAACAACATCGAAAAGGCAATCCTGTTCATGTTGCCGACCAATATTGCCCAGGCGCTAGTTATCGCGGTAGCCATTTTCGTCGGCTTTTCCATGCCAATCACAGCGCCGCAGGTCTTGTGGGTGAACATGGTGACCTCGGTCGCGCTCGGTCTCGTCATTTCTTTCGAGCCGCATGAGCTGGATGTCATGAATCGGCCGCCGCGCAGTGCGGACCGGGCGATCCTCACCGGTTTTGGAATCTGGCGAGTCATCTTCGTCGGACTGGCGCTGCTCGCATTTACGCTCTGGGCTTTCTTCTGGATGAAATCGCAGAATGCCTCAGACGCGCTCGCCCGTACCGCCGCGGTCAACGCTATTACGATTGGCCAGGTGTTTTATCTGCTGAACAGCCGTTACCTGCTCGACTCTTCGCTTTCTCTCAAGGCTCATCTTGGCAACAAGCACCTGCCGCTCGGTATCGGAGCGGTCGTTATCCTGCAGATTTTGTTTACCTATGCGCCGCCGTTGCAGCGTCTGTTTGACAATGAAGCGATCCCGCTCTGGGTCTGGCCGTGGTTGCTGGCAGGCGGATTGGTGTTCTTCGTTATCGTGGAGATCGAAAAGCTCATCATTCGCTCAACGGGTCTGCGAAGCGCAGTAACGGCAGTAGAAGCAGGCACCTAGCTAGCTGCCGAGGCCAACGAGATGCGCCGCGGAACGCCAGGCGTGGTTTGTCAGCGCCTCTAGATTACGTACCGTATCGACGCGAACGATTGCCTGGTCCGCCGTCAACGCGCCTTTCGCCACCTCGCTCAGTGTTGCGCTGCGGTGCGTGCGGCGCAGCTCGCTCAACGTGTCTGCGCAACGTTGCAATTCGGCGATCTGCGCTTGGGCGGTCGTCTCCGTGGACTTTTCGGTGTCGGTTGCGCCGGCCAGGCCATCGCGAATTCTGACTGGGTGCGCCTCGGGCAGGACCGCAATCTCACGCGCCATTGAGGATGCGCGCTGCATAGCCTCCGCACACAACTGTGCGGCACGTGCGTCGTCGGAGCCAGGGTTCGATTTCGCCAATTCAAGGCCGGCACCCGCAGTTTCGGCCAACCGGGAAGCGTGGTCGAGCGCGTGCAAAGTGTTTGTAAGGCGACGCTGCTCATCTTCCGTGTCCGGCGGTCCTTCCACTTCCGACATAAAGACTTGCGCCTGACGCAGCGCGTCGCTGGCTTCTTCAGTCTTGATGGCTTCCTTTTCCGGTCGACTGGCCGTTTCAGCGGCTTTCAGTGCGGAGCTTACTGAACTGCAGACCGTTTCAAGCGCCCGCGCCACCGTCCGTCGTACCGCTTCCACTGCAGCAATCGGTGAGGTTAGTGCCGAGGGATCAAGGCATCGCGTAAGCGGGGAAGCGCGTTCGGGCAGCAGCCGTTCGACAAATCGCGTAAAGCTGTCGATCAGAGGCAGCAATACAGCGACGCCGACAACGTTGTACGCGGTGTGATATCCAGCGAGCAGCGTCACACCGTCGACCGTGTTCGATGCGCGAATGAGCATTGGAGTAACGATCGGAAATAGCGCCAACGCGATGACTGCTGCAATCAACTTGAAGAAGACGTATGCAACGGCCAGTCGTTTGGCCGTCGTACTCGCTCCGATGGCTGCCATCGCTGAACTGGTCGCGGTTCCAATATTCTGACCGATGATGAGCGCGCAGGCTTGGTCCAGGCCAACGGCGCCCGCAAAGTGGGCGGACATTGTTATAGCGATGGCCGCGGTCGACGATTGCATCACGGCGGTCATTGCTAGCCCGACCAATACCAGCGTCAGGACGCCGATCATGCCCGCGAACCAACCGGCGCCCGATCCTGCAAGCACCGCAGGCAAGTCCGCGGGGTGCAACCGTTCGGCCAACCCTCCCATCCCTTGTTGAAGTGTTGTCAGCCCGAAAAGCACCAGCCCAAATCCTGCGAGTGCCGCGCCGGAGGCTGACAAGCGACCCCGAGCCAGCAATTTGACCAAGGCGCCGACGAAAATCATCGGTAGCGCGGCAGCGGTCAGCGAGACGCGGACGCCGATCAACGCAACGAGCCAGCCCGTGCCGGTCGTTCCGACATTGGCGCCAAAGACAAGCCCCAGGCCTTGCGGAAATGTCAGGAGTCCGGCGCTGACCAGACCGATCGTCGTCATGGTCGTTGCGCTCGACGATTGGACGATCAGAGTGGCGATGGCGCCCCAGAATGCGCCGCGCATTGGCGTTGCTGCCGCCTTCGCAAGGACTGTCCGCAGCGCGGATCCCGCCAGCGCCTTCAGCCCGTCGGTCATGACCGTCATGCCGAGCAGAAACAGACCAACGCCGCCGAGAATGGAAATTGCTGTCGACATCTTGGCTCCCAACCTGAAGTCTTTCGTCCGCTCGCCTGACCAGACACCTGTAATCACTGATCGTGCGACCTNGCTGGTTACGGCTCNCGAGCAAGCTCCGCGCGCGCCGCGGCCAGCTGTTTCTTCGTTTCGGCATCGATCGTTGGAAACGAGAGCTCCAGCTCTTCAACGGCGGTCACGATGGCGGCGGCAACAAAAAGTCGAGTGAACCATTTGTTGTCGGCAGGCACGATGTACCAAGGAGCATGCTTTGAAGCCGTCGCGCGGATGGCCTCCTCGAAAGCGTGCATATAGTCGGGCCAAAATTTCCGCTCGTGAATATCAGAGGCCGAAAACTTCCAGTGTTTTTCCGGCTTTTCGAG
>AF_2010_repII_A001DRAFT_10000038_pt1 | contig 19232 bp, 18 predicted proteins | sample AmaForreplIIA001_FD_9190 | JGI IMG/M metagenome (IMG submission 9190)
CACGTGTGTAAGGAGGGTAGCATGGATGATTCGAAATGAGGACTTCACGGTGACGATTAATGCATATGACAGACCTTGGTGAGTTTGACCAATATGGAAACTTGATAGTGAATTCCGAACGGGGTACCGAGGAACACAGGCTAGTAAGGGCGGGAGGAGGAGTAAAAGGACAGCTCAGGGTTTAGGCAAGTACTGCAAACATGTCTTACGCTTATAGAAGACATCAACGGGACGCGCCAGGAGGACTTGCTATCGGTTGTTATGAGCATGCGCTGTTCTATCGCTAGTTATCCAAGTTCTCAAGATTAAGGAGAGGTAGATAGATTAGATTAGCGAACATCTAGCTATTTAAGAAATGAGATAGAACGATGCAAGATGTTTACGACCCAACTGCCTTGAGACATGGGATCAGAAAGATATTGACGGGAAGCAAGTACAAGCAGGAACTTATAATGCTAAAACATCTTCTGAAATAGACGAAAATTCAAATAATACATTCCCAATTGCTGTGAGTACGACTTTTACTATAAAGTGAATTGCTACATTATATTGGTTAGGACAACACTTATCAATGTACCTTTGATACACTTGACATCGATAAATGATTATGAACTTGAGCGTAAGGCAGGAGCGTATGATCCTCTATATGTTTGTATAGTGGTATCTTCTTATAGAGAATGTGGGTAAAATGAATATTGTCTTAGGAGATGAAGTTGAAAAACGATTCAGAAAGACAGTAGCCAACACCAAAGGTTTCAGGAAGGGAAATATTAGTATAGCATTACAAGAAGCTATCGAACTATGGATAAAAGAGCAGACAAGGCGTAAATCAAAGTAATGAGTATAATGGGCTCAAATCTTTAATTTTAGTTATATGTAGGCCGCAGAAAACTGTTGGAATATTATTTATCCAATCATAATCAGTATTATAAAATATAACAATGAAGACATGTAACTAACTTGTGCGGTTCATGTAAGGTTCAGTCTATGCTTTGAAACTATTCGCAGTTAAGAATGAGTTGTGATTCATAGAGCAATACGGATTTAAACAATAGCAGAGAATTTAGACTGCGATGACACTCTTGCGAGATCGGGCTCAGAGAACATGAAAACAGATGGATGTGTGTGGGATATATGTAAGTATTTGGACACAGGAGTCTAGGTACAAGAATCATTCATAAAGGTTGAGTTCATTCTAGTTGATGCTGTTGCATTTATATGTAAATGGGTTTTAGATGCGATATCTTAAATTAGGACTAGTATAGGAATGGAAGTTGCTGTATAAAGTTGAGCGCTAAAGCTTCCTATGATAATGTGTTAAGGTTAATGAAAGAACACCATCAGTGGTTTAGTAGATCAATTCCACTGATCGCAAGTGAAAATATACCTAGTGCCGCAGTAAGAGAAGCATTAATGTCAGATTTCGGTAATAGATACGCCGAAGGATGGCCTGGCGAAAGGGTTTACGCAGGGTGTGTATATATTGATCAGGTGGAACTAATTTGCAACGAGCTGGCAAAGAAGGTTTTCAGGTCAGAGTTTGCAGATTGCAGGGCGACATCGGGCGTTGTAGCCAATCTTGCTGTTTATGCCGCTTTTTCACATCCTGGAGAATATATGTTGGCAGCTTCAATTCCAAATGGAGGACACATCTCCCACGGGAAAAAGGAGAATTTTGGCACTGCAGGCCTTGTTCACGGATTAAATATAGAACATTATCCGTTTTCGAAGGAAGAAATGACAATAGACGTTGACCAAACTAAAAAGAAGATACAAGAAATGACACGTGATGGAAGATCACCAAAACTCGGAATGTTTGGAGGGAGTCTCTTTCTTTTTCCACATCCTGTAAAAGAGTTATCCGATTTCATGCACGAACATGATATGTACATAAATTATGATGGGGCACATGTAGCTGGGTTAATTGCTGGAGGTGAATTTCAAGATCCGATTAGAGAGGGAGCAGATTCTATGACTATGAGTTCACATAAGACACTCTGGGGACCACAGGGTGGGATTATCGTATCTTTGGAAAAACATTCGGAAGCAATTAAGAAGGCAGTTTTTCCAGGTAATACGAGTTGCCATCATTTACATCATGTTGCTGGCAAAGCCATCGCATTAGCTGAATCATTACAGTTTGGAAGAGATTATGCTAAACAAGTAATCAAAAATGCTCGGACCCTTGCCGAAGAGCTAGTCAAATTCGGCTTTGGCGTCCTAGGAGAGAAAAAAGGTTACACGGCATCACATCAGATCGCGGTAGATGTTTCTAAGTTTGGTGATGGCGGTTCAATTGAGAAGGATTTAGAAAAAGCCAATATTATTTTGAACAGACAATTATTACCCGGAGACATTAAAGCAGGAAGACATTATATGCACCCAAGCGGGGTGAGAATTGGCGTACCTGAAACGACGAGGTTAGGAATGAAAGAGGGAGAAATGAATGAAATTGCTTTTTTCATAAAGAGAGTGGTTATTGATAGGCAGGATCCACAACTAGTAGCGAAAGATGTTGCCGACTTTAGAGGACGATTCCAAAAACTTCATTATGCTTTTGATAACAAGATCAATGCTTATGAATACATAAGCTTATTGACTAAATGAGCTTATGTATCAAAAGATTTAGCAGATATGGTCTCCAAAGCTAGGACACGCTGATGGAAAAGTAAGGGCAATTATCATTAGGAATCATGGAGTTGTGGCGGTTGGAAGCAATATTCACGAAGCGCGTACTATTTTAGAGAGACACTTAAAGAATGAGCAAAAATATTAATAATATCAAGAATTTTTGGTGGACCCAGACATGTTGTTGATAGTTCGGTATTTAACTCCAGAGCATTCGCAGTAATACGGATAATCCCTTCGTCGTTATCTCTAGAGCATCCTAGAAAAAAATATGATAATAAGAGTCTACTTCTGCCGAGAGATTGATCCTGAATTTATTCTTCGAGGTAACAAAATTAGCAGACAAGCGTTAGACACTATCTATGATTTAGTTTGGGAATGTGAGTTTAAAAATATCCTTAATGTAGGTAGAGTGTGGCTTAAGTTTAAAGAAGAAGAAAAACCATTTGGAATCCCTCTAAAGGAAAAGAGGACACATAGCAAAATATTGCCAGGGGATTTAATTCAAATTGCCAATGATTTCTACATGGCTAGTCAAGTTGGAGCAAGGCAAATAGCGATTACCACATGATCTTGCTTGGATTCTTGGATACATTATTAACTTCTATTCTATAATAAAAAACACAGCTACTTATTATCATACAACTGGTAAGGTAAATACTATTAATTGAAGCTTGTGAAGATACCTCGCCTAAATTATGTGAGATCATCAAACCTTACAATTCACATGAAGCTGTAAGATTATTGAATTCAGATGCATGTTGACTGCAGATTGTCTTTAGTCAACTATACATGGGAGCAATACTTCCCATGTATAGTTCTTCAATGAGGTATGCCAACATGTCTTCATCTTATCCGGCATAATCTAGTTCTCCCTTTCACTATTCATTTCTTAAGAACTTCCTTAATTTGCTCTTCACCAACAAGTATCTCAGTCAATCCGCTAGCAATTTTGTCAATATCTTTGTATATCTTATTATCAGAAATTCTAACTGCGTCGATCGCCCTGAATTTCCAAATATTATCTAGCATATATTGAATAGATAAAAAATTAGAATAAACTACTTTACCAAGCGACGTAAGAATATATTTTTTGTCAACATCTTTCCTTATTATCAAGCCGTTTTGGATGAGAGCTGCCAGTCTATGATAGTACTCCTTGTGAGTAAGTGATATCTTTAGGCGAATAATATGACTATCGGCTCCAGCATTATTTAGTTCTGCTATCACTCCAAAAATCGCTAAAGATTTATCATCTAAAATTACTGACATTAGGTCTCGCATATTAGGAAGTTTACCTTGTGATGCAGATATCTCAGAGGAAGAATCTAATACCATAGTTTCGGGTTGGTGCTGTGAAATCTGACAAACAATGGAACACATTTACTTGCATTCTATAATTCCTCATTATTCTATTTTAGTAAATAGCAGTCTTGATTTATCATAAAGATAACTTACTCATTCAGGATATTCGCTAATGGTCTTTCTCATCAAAATAGCAATCGGAAGAAAATCTGTGTTGACAACTCTGGAATCGATCAACATTTGCACTGGGCGAAACTGTTAGGGTTGCAATACTACCATTTCCTCCATTCGCATTGTTTGAAGTACCATTATTTCAGGAAAGAAAGGCCTCCATGTCCTCCAGTAGCCGAACTGCTCATGTCATTGATGCCATTTTGCCCTTTAATGCCACTCGCATCTGCATGTCTCAGGACATTCGCTGCTTGTACAAAAAGGGGAGACCGAGTGAGGGGATACTGCAAAAATCAAGGTAGATGCCAGTAAAATTATTACCGGTAATTTCATCTGGTACATTGACTCTAACAAATTTACTCCTTCTATTAGTTATGTTTTCAGCGTTAGAGTGTTGATATTCCTGACAAAGAAACAGAACCAATTGCGGCTACCTCTACATCGCCTAGTATTGTCTACATTCTCTCAGAGCCAGCAAATGTAGAGGTAAAAATCTAATCTGCTTTTGGAGCATAACGATAGAGTAACAACGGTTTAAACCGTCATACAGGTGGGAGATAAGTGGTTTAGAAGATTAAATCAAATTTATTGTGTTACTTTTTTTACTGGTGGGGAGATCTGACACTCACCATTAACTCCAAGTATTAACTCCAAGTATTTCCATAAGTTTAATTCCAATTATCTCAGTATTTCATTTGACACCCAACCAACGATTCAATTATTGGCCATAAACGGTCAATTCCTCTCTCTGCATTGTCTTATCCATTTGCGTGTATTTGTTTCGAATTTTCGCTCCAAAATCGATAGTTCATCCGAAGGATGGAGAGACCAATCCTTCTCCCTTTAACAATTGAAATATTAGAAGGATAGCTACTTGCCAAGTCGGTTGGATCAGACATTTATTATAATTAACTTATCAATACCGCCATTTCCTAAACTGGTCCAAATACTAATGCCGATCCTAGAAGGTATAAAATACACATAGTTTTTTAGTCGGTGCAAAAAACGATAGTAGCAGGGGAATGAGAGGCGAGTTTATATTCCAAAACTACTTGCGAGCACCACTGCTGTCGATGGTTCGAGGGTAACAAGTAATAATATAATTACTCCAATGCTGCCTACGACAAAACCAGGATATCCCAAAACCTTATTCTTTGCGATCTCTGATATACCGCACAACCCTGCACCTATGATTAGTAATATCGTTATAAGCTCATAAATTGTAATGAATTTGGAAGTTTCAGAAATAGTAAGTAAAGACCTTTCATATGTACTATTCTCAATTTCTGCATTGTATTTTAGATTCGCTAATGAACCTGCCACAGATCTATCCGCAAGAAGTTTACCAATAATAGATTCATATTTTGTGATTGGATTGGAGATAAACTGTTTATGAAGAACAGAACTGTTAACGATTGGGGTAGGAGTGTTGTTAGTATGATTACCGCTGACGTTATGTATAGTGAGGTTAAGGTTATCTATATGGGCCTGCAATAATTTTTCCCCTATATTCTGCTGCTCGTAATCATTCAACCAGTCCATCGATTTGAGCAAGTGTGTCAAGGATGTTATTTGCAGATCATCTTTTTTTGCTCCGTATTCAGTCGCAGCAACAGTGGAATAAACGGCTAGTATTGATATGACTATAAGAAAAATTGAAATGGTTAAGAAAAACCTCGTAAGGTGAGCATGAGCATGATTATTTGGATCTGAGGCCACTGACAAAGTTGTTATATCTATACCTCCACTATTGTTTTATTTATAAACTTAAAAGGGGTCACGTTAATGGGTATTTCCTGTCATGAATAGAAAATAGGTTTACTGTTGACGAACTTTTAAACTTGAATTATTTACTCAACGATTTCCTTGATCCCACTTCTATATTTCCATTTCGATTTCAACGGTTTCTGTTTGCTTAGGATGTATGTTGTCCTCTGTTTATTGAATCCTTGCTTTAATTCTACGTTCTGAGAGTGGAAATTTACGCATATGCATATATTCCCTGATCACAATTTATTGGTTGGAGAACAATGGGGAGAGGAAAAGATTGAGAGAGAATTGTATAATACAATGTGGCAATAATCTGATGTATGAAATCTGTCCTCATTCTACGTCACGCAAAATCCAGTTGGAAACATCCGGACATAGATGATCATGATCGACCACTTAACAAGCGAGGCAAGCGTGACGCACCCATTATGGGCAATCTTTTAAAGAATGAACGTCTAGTGCCAGATTTGATTATAAGCTCAACTGCCAAAAGAGCACACTCTACGGCAAAGGACGTCGCCAAATCCTCTGGATACAAAGGAAAAATTACATTGGACTATTCTCTCTACGCAGCAGAACCTGCTGCTTATATCGATGTCCTGCACAACCTCTCAAATGAGTATACTCGAGTATTGATGGTGGGACATAATCCTGGCGTAGAGGAATTAGTAAGCATGATAACTGGTGAAGAGCATTTAATGCCAACGTGCTCACTGGTGCATATCCAATTCCCCATCAACAGTTGGAATGAAATAAAGTACAAAGCTAGAGGAAAGCTCCTAGGAACCTGGCAACCGCGAGAGTTGACCTAGCACACTTATATTCTACACCTGTTGTCATAGACAAAAGAAATCACCTAAATGAGACATTGCATGAATTTGAAATATATTTTTGGCTTAAATGGTTAAACAGGGAACAAAAAAGGTAATAGTTGAAAGACAATTGGACAACACGAATTTCTACTCTGTCCCGAATTTTACACCCCAGCCAAATGTCCCCAAGATTGAAGAGTCCGAATTTCTGCCAAGTCTTATTTTTGACCAAAATAATAGTAGATACACCAATTCTGTCTATGATGTCAAATCCTATGAAATTCTTTGAGATTGGCTTATCCACCGAAATGCGAAAATGCACCATGGAAGAAATCGTGTCCGCTGCGGTGGTGAGAGTCGCTACTGTGACCGCCATTGCCATTATTATGATTTTCACTTCCAGAATGTATATGGCTACTGCTACTACTAGAGCTATGATCTTCGCCGCTACTACTAGAGCTATGATCTTCGCCGCTACTACTAGAGCTATGATCTTCGCCGCTACTACTAGAGCTATGATCTTCGCCGCTACTACTAGAGCTATGATGTGTGTGGTGTGAATGATTGTGTACGTGACTATGACCACTAGAAGAAGAGCTGCTAGACAGCGTTGCTGATGGATCAATTAGTGAACTACTATTGACAGAGACTGGTAGGACAGATGGCGGGCTAGTGCTATTTGACGAGGCTAATGTGCTATTTGAGACCGCTGAAGCTAATGAAAATGATGTGGGCAAAAAAAACGGTGAAGTTGTACCATTCGATCTAATTGCAATCTGTTGTTGTGGTTGTGATGTTGTTGGTTGATTTATTCCTGTCAAATTAATACTATAAAATTTAGTAAAAACGGGATTAGAATTGCATGTAAGCTTTGCCGTGACTCGATTCATCCCCTCAGTGAGGGCGGTATAGGTGGGGGCAAGCGTATACTTCCATTCAGAGTAGTTGCCTGCACCCTGTCCCATTGGTATAGTATTTTGGTAGGGTCTTTTCTTGTCTACGATTATTGAAACTTGACATTTGGAACTTGCATTGTGGCTAGAAGTCCCCAAAAGAGTTACATTGTGACCGATGCCCACTTGTTGGCCTTTATGGGGGGATGTGATCTTAACTACCAATGGTGTAGTCGTAGCAGGCATCCCGTGGACAGTACTTACTTGGGAAGAAATCCATATTGTTGATACAATGGTTAGAACCAAGATCCCAGGAAATTTTGCAATGAAGGATCTCTCTTTAAAAGTTACCATATATTTTAGCTAGTCACAACCTTTTATAAAAGAATTTGCAAAATTGTTACGGTATAAGCAATTGACTGTGGTTAGCATATATACTTAGATAAGGTCTATATCATCAATTGACTCACACATGCTAAAGATAGATATCTTCCTCGAGAGCTTTTTAATCACTAATCTTGGTTTTACTTGCGGTCCTTTATAGCATCCATCAGAAATTTAAGATGGATTCTTGCAATTGTCATGATATCACTTACAGAAAACACTTGTTAGACGATCTCAAAGATCTGACGCTTCATTCGGCGACGACCTGACGGGAGATATTGCTGACCAATGGCCTGCTTTAGCAAATTCAAACAGCTCTATTATTGAATTAATAACCCACTCATCCATACCAAGCACAATCACCTAGAACTATTTACTATAACATGCGCCAAACAATAGATGGCTTATAGGATGCTAGAGGAAAAGGTACACGTAATCATTTTTGATTCTTACCCCTTCAATTCTTACGACCTGAACGCAACCAATAATGGATCAAATTTAGGCGCGCCAATATGTTGTTGTAAATCGTCGTCCCAATGTGGTCGTCTATACATTGATAAGAATTCTATTAGAGCCATTATATCGAAATTTAGCATTTAATATCAGCAGATGTGAAAATGAAAACAATAGCGACGTCAGATTCAAAGAAATTTGCAAATGAGAACATTGCTTTGGGAATGAAGCATCTCGAGAGATTTATTACTTGGATATAGTGGAGGGAAGTTCTAAGAGGAGTCTGGACCTGTCGCAATATCATGGAAACTCAATCCCATTTAATTCAAGTTTGCTCTTAACATCATTGATTATTTTTTGAGCAAGATTACCCATCCCTAGATTAAGACCCATACCTTCTGAAGTGACGCCAGTATGTTCATTAGACGAAACCTCCTTGTGAGAATGGTAGTGGTAGTGGTAATGAGAGTAGCCACCAGTACTTGTATCCGTACTGTATGGATATGAACTAATTATTTTCGAATGGTGATGGTGGTTAGTATTTGTATCGGTATTAGTATTAGTATTAGTATCCGTACTGTATGGATATGAACTAATTATATTTGAACGATAATATGGAATAACTTTATAGCTGCTGGTGCTGGTGCCTGTCACATGAAGTGGAATTACCTTGAATGTTTTCGAAGTTGAATATTCTGAATAACCTTGGTAAGACACATCTACTTTTAGCTCATACTTTCCACTTGTGTACTCCTTGCTTGTCTTCCAGGAATATGTAGCCACACCCTTGTTATCCGTCGTACCTTCAACCTTCTTAAGTATCCCAGATGATGGCCCTGTAATTTTTCCTGTAACTGATGCGCCTGAAATAACATTGGCAGAGTTTTTGTCGGAAACCTTAACCATAATAGTTTGTGTATCACCTGGATGAATTGAATTCTTACCAAAACGAACTGAAGCTGATAATGTTTTGGGATCAGTATTTTCGTTTCCTACAGCTTTAAGAGAGGTAGTGTTTGAACTAACAACATCGGTAGTAGTGGTCGCTTTATTATTATCAGGTGCAAGTTGTGGTGGTGCTGCTATTAATGACATTTGCTGTTGAGTGTTATTATTTTCCTTACTGGCGTTAGCGGTTGCTACGACGGGTGTCGTCCCCACTCCTGTGACATTGACGGTTGTCTTTGATATTAAGTTAGGTTTATCGGTACATGAGAATTTGGCAATTATCTTGTTTTGTCCTGGATGAATACTGGTATATGCTGGTGTAAGGGTATAGTTCCATTTCGAATAGCTGTTGTTTTGTGCACCTTCTGCAATAGGTAAAGCATCATGATATGGATTAACAAAATTCACTTTAATTGCAACCTTACAACCAGAAGTTCCATTATCTACAGAAGTCCCAGATATCGACAGGTCTTTACCAACTGGGACTGGTTCACCTTTTGCAGGTGATGTAATTTTTACTAAATGTAATTTTGGAACTGTTAATTGTTGTTGTTGTTGTTGTTGTTGTTGTTGTTGTAATCCAATTGAGGGGCTGGTAGTATTGCTATTTTGGCCAAATACAGCATTCATCGAAATGAACGAACCAAGTAGAGTTAGACAAATTACAAAACAGAAAGATATAAAGAAATAGAATTTAGTATTGATAGGAGTAAATATTATCACACTATTAGGGTAATAATACCATAATAAAAATAAAACGAATTAAAATTATAGTAGATTATATTGTGAACTAAGTTGGTTATACTTTATTTTGTTTTATTTTTTCTTGTTATGGATTCAGTATATAACTCCCTTGGCTGTTTCTCATACTTCTCGCGAATACTAGATTATTGCTATATAGGATCATGTGTCCTATGAACTTTCAATTGGCAATCGATTTATGATAGAGCTTGACACTTATCATTCAATGGATTATCGCACAGAGAATCTAGTCGAAGGGGATCGTATTGCCGAGCGCCAATTTGCACTTTGTGAACAATGCTTTTGGAGTGCAACTGTCTTTAAAACTATACAAAATACACCTATCAATTTTTGTCCTATCTGCTCAAATAACAACATTTCATTGATTCCTCTCACAATAGATGAAACTTACGAACTGTGTGTCGGATCTAAAGGTGGGTTGGAAATAAAATTTTCCAAGTCAAATATATAATAATTTTGAATCAATATGATTAGAATTAGAATAAATTACATTTGAATTCTTTCAGTTTTTTGGAGTTGTCTCACTAGCCTCATTTGCACCTATTGAAGTATTTTTAGCTATCTCTAATGTAGTTTTTGATGGGCTTGTTGTATCAACAATTATACTCGCAGTGTTCTTAAGAGTTCCTGCTTCTTTTAGATCTCTGATAATACCACTTATCTCGTTTGCAGTATCTCGTATAGCATTGGTTGTTTCAAATATTGTTCGTGCCAGCTCTTCAATCATACCAGTTCTGAGTAGTGCATGTATTAACTCTATTGAGCAAGATGAAGCTTCATGACTTACTTTGGCAACATTTTTTAATGATTCAGCAGAACGATCAGATACCTGTGAATAGTCATGTATCCTTACACAGTTTTCATCCGATGACATTTCCTTTCATGGATGCAAATAAAACAAATATCAATCTTTACTTTTTGAAATACTTTAGCTTTCAATCTAAGGGGGGTTATAAACAAAATATCTCAATTACTGGCCATGATATTTGCTTGATACGAACATGTTACCCTATGCACGACTCATTGGATATACAGAAACTAAATCCCCCAATTATTATTGAAATATTAAGATAAAAAGATGTTAAAATTTAAGTACGTTCACTTTTACAGTAACCAGAAAAATACGCTGGATCTAGTCAATATTGTAGTGCCAGAAGTACAACAGTATTTTCCGTACACCACAATGGATCTTAGGTGTCCATTTTTATCCAAAATCAATGAAATAACTGCTGAAGCATTAGTTTCGATTAGAATTTCTAATATCATGAAACCCTTTATTGAACAACCAGATAAAGTATGCTACAGAACACGTATGGAAGATTTAGAATATGAAATAAAATTTCCTGGTAATCTAGCTTCTAGTTATTCTTATCCTCATATTGACACTTTTGAAAATGCCTATAATAAAGAATTGATACTTTATGACGGATTTATTATGCAAAGACTGCTTAGGACTATGATCAACGAAAGCGAAACGAGTACTGATCATGTACATATAATTTTTGAAGATAGACTGGTCTGCACTTTTAGTGAGGAAGATTGGCGCTACCATGCAAGAACAATTGTAAGTGGCGTACCTTCAATTATATCTACTACCGGAATAGTTGAAGCCCCTGCAAAATCCGGAGAATGGTACATAAAGCGCATGGAGTTAGCCGCGTACGGTCTATGTGTAGACGATAAATATGAAGTATCTAATGAGCAAAAAATTGCTATGAATAATTTTCTTCAATATGGAGACAAAAGAATAAGCTCAATAGCGGTTGGCTATGTTCTTCAAACATTATTTTTCTTTATAACAGAGGGGGATCCTTTTTGTACTGATCCTAGTTGCAGACTTTATAATGCTCATTGGCAAGAAGAACTGATTCACTCACAATTAAAAACTGGTAAATTATGTGATCAGCATTATAACATTTTGCGGCAATTCAACTCTTCAGTCATTGAATGTCGTTAGATTGTTCTTTTCAGTTTTATTTAGGCGGATGTAAGAACTCAAATAAATCTATGATAGACACTATAGTATAGTATTGTATTCTAGAGTATCAACTCGTGCGAAACGCTCTGCAAAGATTGGGCTTTGTCTTGACATTCTCGGGAATGTTTCAGAATTCTCAAGCCTCCATTATTCTTGCGCATCTTCAGCCTCTCTGCGAATATTTTTTCTTATTGTAGGTAACTGCAAGAATGATATACTAAGAAAGATCACCAAGCACCATAACATAGAATACTAGTGGTATTACTTTGGAAACCCAAACTAGATCTATGTAACTAACATTGTATACGTCTGATTGTATATTTGTATCGATACCTTACTCGAGATACGCATATACATTAAAGAATAATAAACAAGGAAAAACGATAGTAATTTATAAAAAACCAAATTATAAAAGCTTATTGAATGCAACGCAAGATCTTAAACAGGATCATCTTACTCTAAAAAGAGTCAGAAATATAACACAAAAGTGTTCGGAAAAACTCTATGCTAATGAAGGCATTCCATTCGAGGACCTTGAAATTATTTCTGTAATAATTGAGGAATTTGTCGATAGATTTCATCATGGAAAGGAGGAACAAGCATACTTCCCAGAAACTAAAGACAAGAATAGTTTTTCAGAGGACATACGTAAATTCCTAATTGAACATGAACTAGGAAGAAGAATTGCAGGGATGTTCTTTCGCAATCTAAAAACTTGGAAGGAAGGTGGCGAGAAAGGCTCAACGGAACCACTGGCAAGGTTTCTGAAATCCTATTCTGTATTTATAACTGACCATACAGGAAAAGAAGACAAATTCTTTGATATAATCGAAGAGAAGAGCAGTTTATCTAATCAAGAAAACGAAATATTGATTAAGCATTTTGAGAACTGTCGAAACCAGGTCGGTGGAATTGTGAGAATAGAACAAATGATGAAATTAATCGAATATCTGGAAGATAGAGAATGGATGAAGAAATGATATTTTAATAAATAAGATTTAACAATTCATAATATGCCTATCTTAAAGACTGCTTTAAAAAAGGGCGGTTTGAAAGAACACAAACTTGTAAAGCTAGATGTTAATGATAAATCGCTAGTACTGACAAACACAAACAGTAAGTTATATGCAATGGACGCAGTATGCTCTCGTGAAGGAGGACCATTAGAAGAAGGAACAGTTGAAGAATACACCCTAATTTGTCCCGGGAACCAAGGGAAATTTGATATACGTACTGCTAAAGCTTCTGCTGAAACGGATTGGGTTGCGGATCTGAAATGACAACCTGTTATAGTGTATGACAGAATCGGATAGATCATAGATATTGGGTAGAGATTTTCCACATATAGGGACGAACAAAAAATGAGCGAAAAACAACAAAATCCAATCAAAGAGGGTATACCAGCAAGACCACAGAAGTTGCAACTGAATCTATTGGAAAAGAAATCAGCTACTGGCACAGATATGGTTTCTTTCAAATTTTCTCGCAAGAGTGTAGACAATAAACAAAATCAGAATGTCTATCTTAACTATAAAGCAGGACAGTATGCCATTGTCGATCTAGGGACCAAAGAGGATCCAGAAGGGCCTTTGAGGTCATTTACAATGGCATCTTCTCCTACAGAGGAAGATTTCATCCTGATCAGCACAAGAATAAGGGATACACCATTCAAAAAGAAACTTGCAAGCTTGGATATTGGAACTTCTGCGAATATGACAGCTCCACTCGGGAAATTTGTTTTACATGAAGACTATTCAAAAATCGCAGTGTTCTTGTCAGGAGGTATAGGCGTCACTCCGTTCAGAAGCATGATAAAATATTGCACAGATACTCATCTGCCCATGAAGATTATTATGTTTGATTCGAATCGAAATGAAGACAATATATTGTTCAAAGAGGAATTCGATGTATGGGCAAGTCTAAATAGAAATTTGAAGATTGCCTATACCTTGGATAAACCCGATAATGATTGGAAGGGAGAACAAGGTTACATTAACCAAGCGATGGTAACCAAATATTTGGACGCTAACGAACTAGATAATTCAATATTTTATATCTGTGGTCCTCCCGGTATGCTAAATGCAATGAAAAAGTTATTACAAGAAGATTTAGATATTCCGAAGGAAAGTATAATGGTGGAAGTATTCACAGGTTATTGATAGTAGTGATTCCCTATGCTGGAGTGCTTGACATTGAGTACGCATAGGCCTTATAATTACTTAGGTAACCTACTTCTACTTTTTAATTCTCTTCTCTAAATACTCTTTCAAAGCTACAGCATTGTTAAATCTACTTTCATTTGTGCCATAAAGTAAGGTAACTGAATCTAGGTTTTTTGCCTTTTCTATAATTGTGTTAACTGCATTATTTTTTTTATCCAATTCTCTAAAGTATTTATCTTTGAATTCATCCCATTTGTTTTCGTCATGGGAAAACCATTTTCTTAATGAGTTACTTGGCGCGATATCTTTTTGCCACAGATCAAATTTCACCTTATCTTTGCTTAAACCACGAGGCCAAAGTCTATCTACCAATATTCTAAAACTATTACCATCTCCTTTTGGGTTATTGTATATTCTTTCGGCCTTTATTTTCAATGGTAGAATGCCACATGTACAACTCAGTGAATCATGAATAAAAAGAATTCGTTATTATTGAATGTTATAATCATTTCAATTGAATGGTCTCCACGACTAAATAAGACTAACTTATCCAGGCAATCGCAGAAGTTCTTCTCTCTTTTTGAATCCAAAATCACAAGAATGGCACATTTCTTTCCATATATTACTTTCATTACTTTCTTAATGGCATATCCTGCTCCTGCACCAAATAGGAATCCACCACCTGCATAAATTACATCACAAATTTGCAGGATTATCCAGCTTGAAATAGTTTAAAAACAAAGTTAAGGTAAACAGATGAATAAGCAAAAAATGCAATATACTATTCTTGTAGTGACATCAGCAGCGATATCAGTCTCCATATTAGCATCGTATTTAGCAACAAGCACCTCATTCTTTCCTGTAAGAAGTTGGTTATATGCAGAGAAGGCTATTTCATCCACTTCGCCTTCTTTTTTATTATTAGATCACACTGGTAGTAGTGAAATCAATGGTGCCAGGGGTGATGTCACACCCATTCAGATCTATAGATCCAGCATAATACCTAAAGTTGAAGACTATTATGATATACTTTCAATAAGCGTGACGAGAATCAACAACAGGCTAACATTTACAATAAACCTTGCTGGTGATGCAAACAAAAGTGAAAAATATGAAACAGCATATATCTGGCTGTTATTTTATAATACCTCAGATATTAATAGGATTTTAGCCTTGCATAAGGAACAATTCTATACATTGATAATACCCAACTTTGCAATAAATTCTAATTTTTCATTAAAGGGTTGGTACATGGCAGTATTCAACAATACTGCAAATTCATATACTCTTCCACTAGCAAAGATATCGGATATGCCAAAAAATAAAGTACAAGTCTTTATCGATCCAAGTCTAATAGGCAGTCCTCAATCATTCAGTTATATGACTAGTGTAATGGTCAGGATAAATTCTACTTTCTTAAATAAAGCACCAGATTATTTGATGGATTCTGTCCCTCATAACAATAGTTTTTGGCAAAAGTGGTTTACACAACAATAGATAATTGAAATTCTTCCGTAGAAGAGCAAATATTCCAATACTATTGAGAAAATCAACTTATTATGTTTAAGGAACGTTTACAATTCCCTACCTAATTTCTTTCGAATCCCAAGCGCTTACCAAAGGGATATACTACACTAAACCTAACTGAACCGTCATCTCAACATCTATACTGGCTAACATAATTTCATACAATTATCATTTAATTTTGGTCATAAAAGGTTTAGCTTAGAAGCATCACTACCCGTACCTATTGCTTGCTGCAGTTAAACTATTAGATGCTGCCTATAGATTAGAGAAGGATGTTGATGTCAGAGAAAGAAAGACTTCTACTTGTTAGGCGTGTACTTGTGGATAACGAACAAGCAGCTACAGTCGCTGAGGAACAATTCCATAAGTCTAGATGGTGGGCTTACAAATGGCTCAAAAGATTTGATAAATCAGGTTTAGATGGACTGAAGGACTTAATTAAGAATGGTAGACCACCTGAAGTATCAGAAGATACATTTACTGAAATAAAGAAGGAATTATCTGAAAATGTCGCTGGATGGAAAGCTAAAGAAGTTATGAATATCATTTATGAGAGAGAGAACAGGTGTACGATATCATGAAGTTCATATCTATAGATTACTACATAAATGGGGCTTTAGCCCTAAGGTTCCAAGGAAGAGATTTGTAAATACTGCATCAAAGGAAGAGAAAAAGCAGTTCAAAAAAGGCTAAAGAAATAATCTCCTATATACCTAAAGATTACATAGTTGCAGTAGAAGACGAATCCATATTCATACATGGGAGTGAAGACAGTGATTGCAGACGGATTTATGTGGAAGACATTGGAGTGAAGACGGATTTATGTGGAAAACATTGGAGTGAAGACAGAATCGAGGATAAGTTTCATGACAAATATTATGCATTAATATCATACTTACGAAGTATTAACACAATAACTCATCTACATGTTAGCCGGAATGACAGAGAATTGGCGCGGTAATTCGCCAGGAAGCGAATTTTTCAAAGGGTTTGCACCGCGCCAAGATCTGGTTATATGTGTCAAATAATACGAACAAGTATCTAATAAGTTTTTATACACTTATTGATAATAAGAGTTCTAAGTTTGACGATTATTTAAAATACCTACAATTAATATATAATACAGCTAGTAATATTGCAATATTTCATATCCTGTTTAGATCGGAGTTACCCTTCCTACTGGGCATCTAAGCATTCTTTCAATTTATGCTGCGAAAATAAGAGGTTCTGTTGGAAAGGGCATCACTTGCCAGGAGCGTTTTTGGCAGCGCCAATTATGACGCCGGTCATATTCTTAGTTGCTACAACAGCGGGCCCAGCAGTAGCATTGGTGATATTCTTCGCCGCATCACCTTGTGCTTGTGCTGCATTTACAGTATAAAGAGTAAGTGTCACGATCGCTGTCAACAATACTGCCGCCGTTATACCAAACGATAGATGTTTTTGCATTAAATCATGTGTAGCACATAATAATATAAGAGGGTTCTATTTGAACGCTGTAGAGGTATGAGCTAAATGAATCAACCTAAGATCGATCGTTTGGCATTTTCGTAAATGTTGCTGGTAATTTATCCACAAATCTTTTCCTCGTCAGGAAAGTAACTCAATCTGAAGAATATTGTAATACAATCCTTTAAGTACGCCATATTATGGAATTTTTCATCCAGATCATTGAGAACTCTTGTTTCCTGGTCACTTTACAGCTCATAGTCCAGAATATTGTAGTGGATATATTGCTGGATTTAATGATGCAATAAAATCTCGTCAATAAGACGGTAGGTTCCCATGTATCAGCATCCTTAAACTAGATATGTTACAGAATGCTGGTAGGAACTTCCACCTTTATGTTATTTGTAGACAATTATTTTCTTTGATTTGGTTTATGGTCCTGTTTGAAGGTTTACTACTTACCGCCCAGCACAAAAAATATTACTAAGTCTTGCCTATTACCATGAAACTTGTGTTCAGTATTTGCTGGAACAAAAATTGATGTTCCACATTTAATCGGATAGTCTTTTCCATTTATTTTGATAAACCCATTGCCTTCAATAACATAATAAACCTCATCCACTGAATGAGCTTCTTGGGTATCTTTTTCACCATTTTGTAATCGTATAATACCGGCCTGAATGCCCCTTCTGCTTACAATATCTATGAAATATCCGCCTTGAGTTTCGAGGTCAGAGAGAACATTGTTCAGTTCGCATATTTGGGTCATAAACATATTAAATAAAAAATATAATATAGACTTATTTCCTCAATCTCTCTTTTACTGTGTGTGCAGACTTAAATGAAATATTGATATCACGATATTCTTGTCAATTAATTGACAGTAGGAGAATATCGATTAACAAAATCAAGTTTCTAACCCCAAAAGCTAAAGCTACGCACTCGAGTCGGGCATGAGAAAACAAGTCGTAAGGTTAGACTGATGCAGCAAGTTTAGCTATAGAAGTATTTATTGTGGAAAGTATTCGGATTGATTGTTTGTGATATTGCATGATAGAAAAGCTAGGTAACATCGCCGATCCTATAAGAGCCAGTGCTAGTGTTGCCAGCAGAATTATTATCAAGGATCTAGACTCGTACAATGATAAAAAGAAAGGCCTCACAAGGTTTAATAAAGAAAAAACATCAAGTGCTCTTCTAGAAGGAAATCTTTTTTGCCTTTGATGGCACAATTATCACTAGAGGCTCTAGAGGTTCTAAAATTGTAAAATAGACACTAGTGATACAATTATTCAAATACTATAACAAGCTGGCTAATGTGGAGTACCAGCCAGCCTGTGAATCAAATCAGGTGATTCATTAAGATATAAACAGCATACTTGATAAAGTCTTCTACTTCAAATTTCTATTTAATTAGTTAGTGTCGGAAACCGGTACCTATTTTGTGTCAAAACCGACCAAAAAGCAGTGAAGCCAAGTAGAAAGCTTTAAGAAAAAGAGGTGTACGACAAATTATTCGAGCTGATGTAGTCTAATACCTATTAAGGAAACAAAAAGGAAAAACTAGACAAGGATATTGTCTCTGATTATGGGTTAGATCAAGAATAAACAAAATTTCGTGCGTAGTCTTCTAATACCTGAACAAAAAATCCTCGAAATTCATATGCAAATATTCGCTAATCACGATTGATTGGTTGCAGAAACGATCTAGCGGTGTGTTCATTATCGGTAGAAATTGAATTTTTATGAAACTTTTATAAAAGTTCTTTGTATATATAGGAATACAATGGGGTATAATTGCAAGTCAATTCTAGATAAACTGGGGATCAGCTATATTTCCGAAGGTCTAGAAGGACAGGTAAAAGCTGTATCACCGATAAATGAGGCCAGGGAAGGTGATCTTACTTGGTGTTATTATGAAAAAGAGAAAGGAGTTTCAATGATCTCACAATCTAGCGCTGGAATAATTCTATGTGCAAAGAGCATGCAA
>AF_2010_repII_A001DRAFT_10000040_pt1 | contig 18874 bp, 14 predicted proteins | sample AmaForreplIIA001_FD_9190 | JGI IMG/M metagenome (IMG submission 9190)
GGCTGCGCCTGCGCAGAATGGAACTGGAGCGCAAGCGCGACGGCAATGGCGGCAATGGGAAACAGTTTCATAGGAAAGGGCTACGAGGTCCGTTGGCTCATCGAACAACGCAATCGCCCATCTTTATCCCTTCGTCGATAAAAATATCCGTGAGCGTCTGCTTCCTCACTGCTGCTGTTGGTTCCACTAGCCTGAGACAGACCCACACCAGCCCTCGGGCTGTCCCCTTACCCCTGATGTAGACAGTGGTGTGGGTTTCCGGACTGACACTGTAGTGTGGGTTTTTCGAACACGCAGGACAAGCCAGCGGGAAACTCGACACCGCCATAAGCTACGTCGGGCCCCCGCTTCAGTTATTCTCGAAGCGCTTCCGATCCATCAACGAACTGGCCAACCACCGAGGCCGGCGAATCTTTTTCGGCATTGCCGCCATAGATGGACACTATGCTCGCGTGGTTCGTGCTTTCGAGCATAACTCGCCCCCTGCTTTCGCACGGCCTCGTGATAGGCAAGCATCCCCAAGATATGCTGGTAAGTCCGCTGATGCATACCTCGCGGTTTGATCGGGACGGTGCCGCGTGCGCCCCAATAGAGGCGAGCGCGTAACTTCTCAACGCGACGCGCCGAGCGGTCCCACCGGTGGCCCATTGTGGACTGATAGGTGATGCCAGTGCACTTCCGGCAATTAAAAAACCAGATGCGGGGGTTCCCGTACCGCGCATACAGGACACGCGCTTCGCCGCGGCACTCGTTGCACATGAACATGAGGTGACGCCCGCCGAAGTGGGCTTTCCGCCAGTGGCAGCAAATAACCTGCTGATAGGGGTCCAACGGTTCGCCGGTAGATGACTTGATAGGAAGCTCCAGTACGAGCTGCCGTGCATCCGGACCACCGGTCACTTCAAACCAAATGGCCCCGAACAACCTACCTCGCGTGCCGAGGTTCAGCCTCCCCTCGCGGGCCAGTTCATGAACGTCAAGGCGCGCGCATTGCACGTCGCGCCGCGTGCCCTTCGAATTGTGCCCACCAGAACCTTGACCGCCCATGGAGACGCCGGCCTTTTGACGAGATCTAAAGATAACTCATCGACTGGGGCATAGATTAGACCCTGAGTCTGGATGGTTGCAGGAGGACCGTTCGCCGACAGGTGAGGGCACCGGTGAAAATGCCCGTTTTGTTTCAAAGCAACCTAATGGCCCGCACCTCACTGTAAGGGTTCAGTTGTGCCACAACTCTCGACCGCACCAGCGGGCCTAAGTTCCGCCGGCAAATCAGAAAGTTACTGAGGCACAAGAACATTCGGCAGCCCGAAAGTACAAAAGGGCAGTACGAATGTCGTTCGGAATGGCAGCACTCATCCGCTCAAAATCAGGGGCGAGGACAATCCGGGGAGTGTCGAACGCTGGCGACAGAACTTTTGGCGTGATCGAGCGGCTTGAAGAGCACGCGCCGGGAAGCGTTCTCGTAGCCAACTGGAAAAATCTCTACTGGCTACGCGAGCGGCATCCTCAGGTGAAGGCCGGCAAGGGCAACTGGGCCATCGCGATTCACTTTGGCGCGACTAACCGCTCGGGCGTTCCGTTTGGTCCAATGACGACTGCCAGCCACGGGCGCAACTTGTGAGGCGACGACGATATCTTGGAGCCGTGCATGATGAATTCATTTTAGCAGATGTTTACGCGGAAGACCGCAAAATTTGCGCGCGCCAATCAGACGCGGTCGCTTAGAAGCTGTGGGTGAACAGCTTTCTGCAAGTCTGGATCAGAGAACTAAACGTGTGGGGAGTGGCATTCCAAAACTGGATGCCGTTCGCAGTGGTGCTGTTTTTGATCTCCATCACTGCGTCGAAAGAAAAACTCTAATGATGGCAATCATAGGCGCTGGCTTGATCGTCGGCACGAGCTTGGCCTTCTGGCAGCTATTGCCGCACAAAGGTCGAGAGCATCCATTCGTGAGAAACTCCGGAACCGGCTCGATGGTCACAATTGGGCTGCTGACGACACTGAGCTTTGGCATCGCCCTGTTGTGGTCCGGGCTTTCCGGGTGATGCCGACTTGCGGCCGACGTCCCTTGAATGAATCGAGCCTAAAAATCATTAAGTAAGACAGTTCGGTGAAACTCGATTGTTCGATGCAGCAATGCGAACTGTTGTCGAAAAGGTGATACGGCGTCCCCATCCGAGGTCTATCTGAAACCCGCCCGATAGTAGGCAGCAAGCCCTTTGATCTCTTCGTCAGTCAGCCGCGAGGCGATCAGTCGCATGCGGCCGTAGACGTCGTTGCGGCGCTGTCCCGAGGCATAGAGCTTGAGCTGCTGGATTAGATATTCGTCGCGTTGTTCTGCGAGCACAGGCGCTTCGATCGGCCCCCCGGCACCGGCCCGATGGCATGATGCACAGGGCGGGATGTTGCGGCGCGGATCTCCGAGCTCGACGAGTTGAACGATCGCAGGCGGAGAAACGGCAAGCGTAACCGGGTTGAGGTTGCGCTGCGGCTGGCCCGCGTAATACGCAGCCACGTCGGCGGTCACGGCCTCGTCCAGGGCCTTGGCGATATCGGTCATCTGCGGATTGACGCGGCTTCCCGTGCGATAGTCGTGTAGTTGCTTGTAAATCGCTGCCCCAGATTGCCCTGCGAGGTGCGGGTACTCGGTAGCAACGGAAACGCCGTTCTCCCCGTGACAGGCGATGCAGACCTCCTGAACCTTCGCCTTGCCTTTTGCTACATCGGCACGCGCGAGAATTTGCAGGACGTCGGGAGTCCAGACCACCTGCGACACAGGAGTCGGTGGGGTCCTGTCTGTAAACTGCGGCACCGCGGGCGAGCCAGGCAGTATTCCAAGCGCGCGGCAGATCGCCGTGAAAGCATCAATGCCGGCGCTCCGGCCCTGCACAACGGGAATGACAATGACACCGAGCAGGATTCCGACCAGTACGATTCCCATCACCGCAATCGTCGACCAGATGCGCCAGGGCTGGTCGAGGACATGGGGATCGGATTGCTGCGGGCGCTGCTCGGTCATGTCATCGCACCCTGTGCACGATCGCTGCGGGGGATGGCTCGATCACGAACTGGGCGATTGGAAAGCCATAGGCGAGGAGCATCAGCACCAGCACGAGAACGTTCCAGAGACCGAAGCCGTTAAGCGCGGCCGGGACCCGCCGGGGAGGATGAACGGCAAGCGCATAGAGCGGTTTTGCAATCGCGCTCACCTCGCTGCGGTGAAGTGTCACAAGATTCCAGACGAACAGGATTGCGGAAGTCAGTAAAATGATTCCGCCGACAAACGAAACCACCACCCATGGACCCCACGCGGCGATGATCGGATCGGCATAATTGAAGTTGGAGACGCGACGCCACTGCCCCTGCAGGCCGAGCCAATGCCAAGGCAGGGTCATCACCATCATGCCGGTGAACCAGAGCCAGAGCTGGAGCCGCAACGGAGCAAGCGAGGCATGATCGCGTCCCGTGAGGCGTGGCCAGATCTCGTAGGCGATAGCGAAATACATGATCACCACCGACCCGCCGAAAATCAGGTGAAAGTGCGCCGTCACCCACGAGGTGTTGTGCACCATCGCATTCATTCCGTAGGCCATGTTGATGATGCCGCCGAATCCACCGAAGCCGAGCATTACGAAGGCAAGGCCGATCGCAAGCACCATCGGTCGTTTCCAGGGAAGCGTCGCGATCCATCCGAAGACGCCACGTCCACCGCGCAGGCGGCCCGCGATTTCCATCGAAGCCGTGATCGTAAAGATGGTGAGAAGGGTCGGCGCGGCCACAAACGCGGTGAGTAGGACCTGGATGAACTTGGTGCCGTTCCCATGCTCCGGATCCATCAGCAGATGATGCATGCCGACCGGCAGGCTGTAGATCAGGAACAGAATGAAAGTCAGCCGGCCCATCGTATCGCTATAGAGCCGTCCGCCCGCGGCGCGCGGCGCGAGCGTGTAGAACGCGATATAGGCCGGTATCAACCAAAAATAGACGATCGCATGCAGCGTCCAGGAAAATAGCGTGCGCGACATACCGACATCGATGGTCTGCACGAGCCCGAGTGAAGCAGGGATCACCTGAAACAGGAGCTCGGCAGCCACGCCGACGGTCGTCCAGAGCCACATGACCGCATTGGCTACCGTCGCGAACATTGCGAGCGGAACCGGCCGGCCAGGATTGTCGACTTTCCATGCATGCATCGCGACCAGCATCAGCGCGCACCAGACCCACGATGCCGCGACAACAAGAACCAGCCCAATGTAGAACCAGACGTTCGCCGTGAGTGGCGGGTAGAACGTGAACAGCACCGAAGCGTGACCGGACCCGATCGAGATGAGGGCAAGAACCACGCCGAGGATTCCCATCCAGAACGCGCCCCATGCCCATATCCATCCCGGCAGCGGGCGGTTGAGCGCCGTGACCGCGACGAAATAGCCGAAGCCCATGATGAAAAAGGTGGTCAGCACATAGGCCATCGATACTCCATGGGCAGTCACCGACATGAAATAGTCTCCGGGTGTGCCGATTTTGGCCCCCAGCGGGCTGCGTACCCACATCTGCCATGCGCCGAGCACGCACGCGAACAGGAAGGCGCCGAACGCCACCCAGAAATGCGCGAGGCAAAGTCGCTCAGCGTTTCGCACAGGAGACTCTCCCATCTGGGCCGGGCTTGAACAGATCGACGGGCAGCACCTGAACAGTCGCCCACATCTCACTGTGGCCTTGGCCGCAGAACTCGTGGCAGGGCATGAGCAGATCGCCCGTGCGGGTGAACTCGGTGTGCACCTGCGCGACAAAGCCCGGGACCACCATCGTGTTAACGTTCGTCCCCGTGATCAGAAGACCATGGATGACATCCGGCGAGGCGAATCTCAGCGTAACGCGCCGGTTGGCCGGCACTGCAAAGCACTGCGGCACGAACATGAACTGGGTGGCGATGGCGCGGACGATGACGGTGCCGTCGCCGAACACGGTCGTTCCGAGATTTTGCTCGGCAAATTCTCCTGACAGGTGGAGCGTCTTGGGGTCGATCCGCTCGACATTGCTCGGCGGGTTCACGTTGAGCGTGAGCGCGGTGAAGACGATCATGCTCAGAGATGCGGCAACGAATATACCAACGCCGAATGCCCACAGCAGCTCGGTCCTGAGAATCCGGCTTTCGTGCACTTCGTGCGGGGTATCCGACATCAGCCGACCGTCCCCCGCGGGATGAAAACGAGGGTGTAGATCAGGAGGTAACCCAGGACGAGCAGGGCCACGGTCGCGCCCGCCAGCACGGCCGCACCGAGCGGCACGGTACGCATCACGGACGCCAATGCGGTTTCATCGACCTCATCAGCGACTTCGACCTTTGAATCCGCGGCCGAGGACTCGTCAGACTGCATTGACCCCTCAAAATGCAGTTTTTAGCACGGGCGCTGCCTTCAATATGATGGCAGACAGTCACCTCGTATTCAACGTGCTTACAACCGGAGATGCCAGAAGCAGACAACGTGCAGCGCAACGGCAGATGTCCGTTTTACCCCTGAAAGCGGACATGTGCATTGCAATACTAATGTCCGCTATGGACCAAAACCGCACATCATACCTACTCGATGACCTCGTCAGCACGAGTAAGCAGCGAAACTGGCATTGTGATGCCCAACGCTTTGGCGGTCTTCATATTGATCGCCATCTCGAATTTGGTTGGCGCCTGCACTGGCACGTCGGCTGGTTTCTCGCCCTTCAAGACGCGATCGATGTAACCTGCTGCCCGCCGATATAGATCGTAGATGTCCGTTCCATAGGAGATCAGGCCCCCGGCTGTAACGAAAGGCCGCAAATTGTAGACCGCACACAATTTGTGCCGGGCGGCCAACATGACGATTAGATCGGGATGAGCCGTGGCGATCGGGGCCGCGGTTACGATGACGCCACCGTTAGAGGAGCGGGCAAATGCTGATATCGCGCGCTCGATCTCGCCAGGGTCGCGCAAGTTAACGGGGGTGAGCTCCACGCACTAGTGTCGGCGCTACAGATTGGATAGCGCCAAATTGTCCTATCCCGGCAGCGATGGCGGGATCTCGAAGGACCGCTACTCGCGTCACGTTGGGCGCGATCTCTTTGAGAAGTTCGAGCCATTTCACGCCCATGCCGTACTCGAACAAAACGAAACCGGTGGCGTTGCCGCCCGGCCGAGCCAAACTATCCACGAAGCCAGCGCCAACGGGATCGACGGCGTGCGCGAACACGGTCGGCACGGTTCGGGTTACGTTTTGCAATGCAGCCACGGTCGGGCTGGCCGTGGCCAGGATGACATCAGGCGTGAGTCCGACCAATTCCGTCACGAACTTGCGCTCAAGCGCGGCTTCGCCTGCGGTCCACCGAATATCAAGCCGCACAGGAACGTGTGAAAACAGCGCGTCATAGGCCATCCGATAGTTACTGTCCAGGCTGTCGTGCGGCACAAAACGTTCGTCTCCCCAAAACCAGTGCGCGTGTTTCCATGGAAAGCGTGCGGCAAAAGGTTTGCGGGTTAGCTGCCGATAAAGATGCCGTGGTGTTGATCCACCTGACAGGCAGACGGCAAAATCACGATCGCACTCGCACGCAAGCGCGCACAGCCACTCGGCAACGTGTTCTGCAACCGCGTCAGCGGTTTCAAAAATGCGCCATTCGCCCATTTCTTTAGTCCGATTAAACATGAGAGGAGGACTTGTTCCAAAGACGGATGCCACCAACGAACGCTTTGTTGTTGTTGCCTAGTTCCGTCCGCTGCGGCAATTTTTCTACCTTCCTGGCGTTGCCACCGCCGAGCACAACGTAGTCCGGTTCCAGAGCTGTACTTAAAATCTCGACTACGTCGCTCACGTTCTTGCGCCATTTTTTCAGTCCAGACCGCCGCAGCCCGCGACTGCCTAAGTAATCCTCAAAGGTTTTGCCCTTTTTGTAGCGCAGGTGGGCGAGTTCCATTGGTTCGACGACACCGTCAATGATCATTGCTGTGCCCAAACCGGTGCCCAGCCCAAGGAACAACATGCGACCGCCATGGTAACTGCCGAGCGCCTGCATGACCGCATCGTTGACGACCTTCACTGGTCGACGAAAGACCTTGGCAAAGTCAAAGCCCGCCCAGCCTGATCCGAGATTATGGGGTTCGGCGATCGGCCGGTTGCCGGCGACCGGACCGGGGTAGCCAATTGAAATAACTTGGTAAGTCCAGCCACTCGTCAGTTCTTTAATCTTCGCGACCATTTGTGTGGCAGTCATCTTGGATCCCGATCCGAATGCGCGCCGCAAGCGCGGCATACTCAGCCCCAGTTTGACGTGCGCACCCCCGATGTCGATGACAAGAATGCGCAGCCGCCTACCGTTCGAGTGTGTGGCGTGCGCAGCCGTCATGACTAGACTCGCTTCTAAACCTACATCGCCCTGATCTGGTGAATGTCCTGTTTGACCACGATTGGGTCGTGCCACGGATTCACATCTTTCGCGATATCCGCTGACTGGGGAGGCCCCCAAGTATGCGGGTCATAGGCGTGTAGTGGCGTGTCCGACTTGAGGATCGGATCAACGACACGCCACTGTGCTTCGGCACTGTCTTCGCGCGAGAACAATGTCAGGTCGCCCCGCATGGCATCGCCAATCAAGCGCTCATAGGCATCCATTTCTTCGGCGTCCTGATGCAAAACATTGAGTTCGACATGCTCACCCGCCATTTGCTCGCCCGGCGCCTTGGCCCTGGCGCCCACCGCGATCACAACATCAGGCGATAGCCGGAAGCGGAAATAATTGGGCTGGTCAAATTTGTCAGCCTTGAAGATCTGTTGCGGTGGAAGGTCCAGATCGACCATGACCTCTGTTGCAGTCACTGCGAGCCGTTTTCCGGCGCGCACCAGAAATGGCACGCCGTGCCAGCGCCAGGAATCAACATGGAGCCTCAAGGCGGCAAATGTTTCGACTTTTGAATTTTGCGAAACGCCGTGCTCATGGCGATAGCCGCGATACTGTCCACGCACCAATTCCGACGGACTCAAAGATCTGGATGGAATTGAATAGTTTGACCTTTTCGTCGCGTAGGTAGCCGCTTTCGCTGCTGATCGGACATTCCATTGCCAGGATAGCGACGATTTGCAGAAGATGATTTTGAATGACATCCCGTATCGCACCGACTTCCTCGTAAAATCGCCCGCGATCCCCGACACCAAAACTTTCGGCCATCGTAATTTGCACACTGTGCACATAGTGCCGGTTCCACAACGGTTCGAGAAAGGCGTTGGCAAACCGGAAATACAGCAGGTTTTGAACTGGCTCCTTGCCAAGAAAATGATCGATCCGAAATATTGATTCTTCGGGAAAAACCTTATGCAGCGTGCGGTTAAGCCGCTGGGCAGAAGAAAGATCGCGCCCGAATGGTTTCTCGACCACTACGCGGGCATCGCGAGAGCAGCCTGAGGCGCCCAGACTTTCAACCACGGTCGGAAACATGCTTGGCGGGATGGCAAGATAGAAAAGGGGCCGCTTGCTCGGCCCGAGCGACGATCGCATGGCCTTAAACGTTTCGATGTTGTTGTAGTCGCCATCGACGTAATTTAGCAGGCCGCTAAAGCGCTCAGCGAGCTGCTGGTCGAAATCGTTTGACCCACCGACAGCGTCCAACACATGGGCTTTGAACGCGTCGTTTGTCCATCCTGACCGCGCCACGCCAACGATGGGAATCCTCAGTCGTCCGTGTCGAAACATTGCATAAAGTGCAGGAAAGATCTTTTTGTGGGCGAGATCTCCGCTTGCGCCGAACAAGACCAAGGCATCTGAAAGAGGGGGTGCCATTTTGAATCTTAACGTTGCGCGGCGGTTTTTTTATTTGGCGATCGTTCGGTGTGGCCGCCGAATTCGTGCCGCATGGCGGACAAAAGCTTGTCGGCAAAATTAGTCGCGCCGCGTGACGTGAATCGTCCGAAAAGAGCGCAGCTGAGCGCATTGGCCGGCACTCCTTCGTCGATAGCGGCCTTGAGCGTCCACCGGCCTTCGCCTGAATCAGATACGCAGCCTTCAAATTCCGAAAGCTCAGGATGCAAAATATTGAAGCCTTCGGCATAAGCCGCCATGATGCCGTCTTCGATGCCATTGTGGACCATCTTCACGAAGTGACCGGTCCCACTCGGTCCACAGTGCAGATAACCATGTTCTGCCGTCGTTGGCCGTTTTTCGCGATCAGCCGTGCGAACTGCAGATGACCGCAACAGACGACGGGTAATATTGGCGCCCATCCGCCCCAGGCCGATGATGGCGATCTGCATCGTCAAATCCTCTTACGATAACGCTTGTTGCACGGCATCGTTCAAATGCCTCAACCCCGTCCGCACATCCGATCCCAAATGAACACGAATGGCGCGACGTTTTCGTTCGTTGAGAACTGAAAAGTCACCGCGGGCTTGCGCCNTGATCACGGCGCCGAAACTGTATTTATGACCGGGAACGGGCAAATCTTCGCGGGCATCGCATGTTAGCTGCAGGAAGACGCCTTCGTTTGGTCCGCCCTTGTAGGCCTGGCCTGTCGAGTGCAAAAAGCGCGGACCAAATCCAACGCATGTGGCTACACGCTTGGTGTCGCGGATCTTTGTGCGAATGTCTTGCAGTGTGCGTTCGTTGGCGCGATCGCGTGCGATATAGGCAAGCACCGCGCAGAAATCCCCGGCCTTGATCCGACCCAGGTGAGCTTTAAGAGATCCAGCAAGCGTCTTGCCATCGGAGGCCTGTTTTAAGACAGCGGCATTGGCCTCGTCGGCAAAGACCTTTATCCCCTTTTCCTCGAGTAGCGGCGTTTCGGTCGGCAGCAGGCCACTTCGTTCGTAAGCATTTGTCAGGGCGCGCGTCTTGGTTTTGCTTGCTTCTACGTCAGGTTGATCGAATGGATTGATCGCGAAAATTGCGCCTGCGACTGCGATTGCGATTTCCCATCGGAAAAATTCCTGCGCAACATGATAACGATCGGCGAGGCCGATGCGCACAACCGGATGGCCAGCGTCTTCGAGTGCAGCAATGGCGTCATCCCGACCGCGATCGGAGTTCTCGTTCAACCGGATGTAAGCGAAGAGGCGATCGCTACCGTACATTTCCGGTGATCCGAGCGGCTCGTCATTCACCGGGATGAGCCCTTTGCCTTGCTTGCCAGTCGATTCCGCAAGCAACTGCTCGAGCCATGCGCCAAAGTCCGCGATGCCCGGCGAGGTAACTATGGTGACTTTGTTTCGCCCGAGACGAGCCGCTTCGGCCAGGACAGTCCCGAGAATGACGCCCGGATTTTCGGCAGGCGGCACCGCCGGCCCGCACGAGTGAGCCATTTTCTGCGCTGTCGTCAGCAGCCTGCTGATGTCGAGTCCAATTACTGCCGCCGGGACCATGCCGAAATTGGAAAGCACAGAGTAGCGTCCGCCAACGCTCGATCGCCCGAAGCCAAGGTACCGGAAGCAGTCACGTTCAGCGATTGTCTCGAGCTGCGAACCGGGATCCGTAACGGCAATAAAGTGCGAACCGGCGCGCTCGCGCCCGACAACCGCTTTCACTCGCTCGAAGAAGAAATCCTTTAAGATGTTCGGCTCGAGTGTGCTGCCGGACTTGCTCGAAACGATGAATAGGCTTCGAACCAGGTCGATGACGTCCTCGATCGCGCGAATTTGCTTAGGCTCAGTTGAATCAAGCACAATCAATTCGGGGTGAGCTCTCGTGTGTCCAAAGGTTTTTGCAAGGACTTCTGGCCCAAGGCTCGATCCGCCCATACCGAGCAAAACCGCGTACAGGAAATTCTCGCGTCGGATGTTCGCGGCAAGACCATTCAGCTCATCCAAATGTTTTCGTTCGGTGGCGATGATATCCAGCCAGCCAACCCACTGATCTTCGTCGGCTCCCGTCCAGAGTGTTGCGTCGCCTGCCCAAAGACGCCGCACATTCCCGGCCCGACGCCACTGTTCCAGCGTGGAATCGATCGCTTTTCTGAGTCCGTTCGGCAGATTGACGGACTGGCTGTTGATCTCACTTCGGAGCAGGGCAGTTCGCTTGCGCGCAAGGGAGCCAAGCAGCTTGTCGAATGCGTCAGTAAATTGCTGCACGCCTTCGATGGTCAACTTGGTTGTTATCGCATCAATCGAAATACCAAGATGGGCAAGTCCGCGCATTGTGCACTCTGCCGCCTCCACGTCCTCTTCCAAACTCGGCCGCACCCGACCATGATCGCGAAACGCATCCATAGTCTTTGGAGGCATNGTGTTGATTGTGTCGCGGCCAATNAGTTCTTCCACATAAAGTACATCGGAGAGACCGGAAGTTTTTGTGCTTGTACTTGCCCAGAGAACCCGCTGAATGCGTGCACCGCGCGCCTGTAACTTTTGCCAGCGCGCGCCGGAAAAAAGTCTCTTGTAGCGTTGGTAGGCGAGTTTGGCGTTAGCAATGGCGACTTTTCCACGGAGGGCGGACAGACTGTGCCGTTTATCCGTGTCATTGCAGTGCCGAAGCTGGTCTTCAATGATTTTGTCGACGGCCACGTCGATGCGGCTTACGAAGAAGCTCGCAACACTCGCAACTGGCCTCGGATCACCGCCTTGCTCAATCAGTTGTTCCAAACCTGTCAAGTACGCGTCCACTACCCCTTCGTAAACCTGTTGCGAAAACAACAATGTGATATTGACATTGATCCCCTCCGCGGTGAGGCGCCGGATGGCGGGCAGACCCGCCTCGGTTGCCGGCACCTTCACCATGACGTTAGGCCGGTCTACCAACTTGGCAAGGCGCCGCGCTTCGCGCACCGTGGCTTCGGTATCCATTGCCAAATATGGGGATACCTCGATGCTGGCATATCCGTCAGCGCCGCGCGTTTGTTCGAAGACTGGATTTAAATCATCGGCCGCACGCCGAATGTCATCGATTGCGAGCCGCTCGTATATCGACATAACTCCCAAATCTGAATCACTTTCTGCTTTCCGTAGGGGGGCGTCGTAGTCCACACTTTCCGCAATTGCTTTTTCGAAGATTGATGGGTTTGAAGTTACACCCGTCAGGCCATCGCGTTCGATCAGGCGTTTGAGTCCGTCACCCGCGAGAAAACTCCGGGACAGAAAATCAAGCCACACCGTCTGCCCTTCGTCATGCAACGTTTTGAGAGGATTTTTGCTTGGTTTTCCTGCTTCTCGTCTCACCATGATTTTCCTTACCTTCTCACCATGTGAGCGATCTGTTGTTTCGCAGCCGCAACAACCGCCTCACAGGTAAAACCAAATTTTTGCAAAAGGTCCGGCAACGGTGCAGAGGCACCAAACTGGTGCATCCCAATGCTGACACCGCGTGGGCCGACATAGCGACCCCAACCGATCACTGAGCCCATTTCCACTGATATACGCTCCCAAATTCCGGGTGGCAGCACATGGTCGCGGTAGTGCTCGCTTTGCTGTTCGAAAAGTTCCCAGGACGGCATGCTGACAACACGCGATTCGATACGATCCGTTTTCAGCGCTTCGTGTGCCGCAAGGCAGAGCGCGACTTCACTCCCGGTGCCGATAAGGATCACATCCGGCGGTCGTCCGTGGCTGTCGGCAAGGATGTAGGCGCCACGCCTGACATCATCCGCGGGCGCGTATTTCGAACGATCGACGGTTGGTAACGGTTGTCGGCTGAGGATGAGGCATGCCGGCTGATCTTTCAGCTCAAGGATAACTCGCCAGGCCTCGGTCACTTCGTTGGCGTCCGCCGGCCGAAGGTTGATGAGACCAGGAATGGCTCGCAGCGCGATCAGTTGCTCGATCGGCTGATGCGTAGGGCCGTCCTGCCCAAGGCCGATTGAGTCGTGGGTGAAGACATAAATCACCGGGATTCGCATCAATGCGCTGAGCCGAATTGCCGGCTTCATGTAGTCGGAAAAAATGAGAAAACTTGATCCGCATGGGCGAATATTCGTGAGCGCGAGCCCATTAAGAATTGTGCCCATGGCATGCTCGCGAACCCCGAAATGGAGGTTTCGCCCGCCCGGCGAATTTGCTTCGAGATCGCCCGCGCCATTAAACGTTAGGCGCGTCTTCGTCGAGGGAGCGAGATCGGCGGATCCCGCAAGAAACCAGGGATAATGTTTCGCGAAAGCATTTATAACTTTACCAGAGGCTTCTCGGCTCGCCATTCCTTTGGTGTCCGGAGGAAAAGTTGGTAACTCGGCGTCCCATCCACGGGGAAGCGCATGCCTGAGCATGCATTCGAGCTCATCAGTTAAATCTGGAAACTTGTCGCGATAGGCAACAAGTTGCTTGAACCAGGCCTCGCGCAGGGGGCGGGAGCGTTTGGCGAGGGCGCCGTGAACGTGGGCCGTTACACCCTCAGGGACTAGAAATTTGGCGTTTTCCGGCCAACCATAGCTCCGCTTGGCCAGACGTACTTCTTCTTCGCCCAAGGGCTCACCATGCGCCTCGCTGGTGTCCTGCTTGTGGGGTGCACCAAAACCGATATGGCTGTTGACGATTATGAATGTCGGCGCGTTGTTGCCGTGCTTGAACGCCTGAAGGGAGCGCACCAATTGCTCGGTGTCGTTGGCGCTGTCGACCTTTCGTACGGTCCAACCGTAAGCACGAAAACGTGCCAGTACGTCTTCGCTGAAAGCGAGATCGGTCTTGCCCTCGATAGTGATTCGATTGCTGTCGTAGATCCAACAGAGATTTCCCAGCCCAAGATGTCCAGCGAGCGATGCAGCTTCGCTGGAGACTCCTTCCATCATGTCGCCGTCACTGCAAAATGCGTAAACGTGGAAATCGAACATCACGAAATCGGGTCGATTGAAATGCTGCGCGAGCCAGCGCGAGGCGAGGGCCATACCAACGCTGTCGCCGCAACCCTGTCCCAAGGGACCAGTCGTGGTTTCGACGCCTGTTGTGACGCCATATTCGGGATGCCCGGGGCATCTTCCGTCGAGCTGCCTGAAGCGTTTGATGTCATCAAGCGTTACTGCCGGCCGGTCGAGAACTTGGTTGTTTCTGTCGACGGTTTTTACTTCGGCGAGATGGAGCATCGCGTATAGCAACATCGATGCGTGACCATTCGACAAAACGAACCGATCACGGTTAGGCCAGATTGGACTGTCCGGATCGAAACGCAGAAATCGCTGCCAGAGCGTATAAATCACGGGGGCCAATGCCATCGGCGTGCCTGGGTGTCCCGATTTGGCCTGTTGCACGGCGTCGATAGAGAGCGTGCGAATTGTATTGATGGAAAGGTTATCAAGAGAGTCGACCTGTTCAGTTGTCGTTTTGAACAGATCCGAATGACGATCAGGACTAGAAACAAACTTAGTGGACATCTCAGACCTGCCGCCATCTGGCAGTCCGTACGCCGCAATCCGTTGGATCACGGATGCCCCTGGGGTAACAACGGGCGACCTAGTTTCTAGGTTCCTTTTGCCTGGTGCGGCAGCTGATGAGCCCGCTGAATTCTGCGCGCGAACTTGGCCGCCGGAACTTGAGCAAGATTTGGCACGTTAGGTCGTCGGGGGGCGACACTAACCGTCCGCATACGAACTGTCCCGCTGTTGATTTTCGAGGTGAGAAAGAACTTGCAGTGAATAAAACTACTGACCCTCGACTTGTCTGGATCGCAACCGTGCTGGCCGCGGCTGTGTTCGTCTTGTACGTCACACACATCTAGGTATTTGTGGAATTGAGGATGGGTCAGATGGTTGCATAGCTGACCCATCCTCGCGCTTGCTCGGGGGCGACTTTTGAGCAAGGGCCTGAGATCAACAGGATTAAATTTCGTTTGTTCCATTCTGCATATGGAGTTTACGTCCGCTTTATCCAAATCATCTCCGCTTCCATAGGGTAGTCGCTCGGCGGCGGTACTTCTTTGAAGCCGATGGACTGTCCGGTATCTGACTCAAGAAAAGTCTATTCAAACCGAAGAATGTTGATCGAGACACTCGGCGCGATTGCCGCATTGCCATTGCTAAAAGCAAGCGCTCAATATGATTTCTCAATGGAAGCAAATTGAAGGAAGTGCCACCTAGCGGTGTGGTAGTGTGTCGGTGCCTAACGGTTAGGTTTGGAATCAAGGACGGAGGGCGGGGAGAGGTTACGAAAACGAGGGAGGACTATCGATGAAGAACAGGCCGCAGAAAATAATACTCAGCGGTTGTCTGGCGCTCAGCCTCGCTTGGAGTTCGCAGGCAAACGCAGAAGAACTGCGCATCGGTTTCGTTTCGCCAATCACGGGAATCTTTGCCCAAATCGGCAAGGATATGGTTGACGGCTTTCAACTGTATCTCGACGAGCATAACGGCAAGCTGGGTGGTGCCGACGTCAAGTTCATAGTTGAGGACTCCATTGGAAAGCCGGACGCTGCAGTCACCAAGGCGAAGAAACTGGTGCTACAAGACAACGTGCAAATGTTGGTCGGTGGCCTGCTGGCCTCCACCGGCTACGCCCTGGCGCCGGTGAGTACCAGCGAGAAGGTCCTGTATATCTCCTCTATCTCGGCGGCAGACGACCTGACGCAGCGTCAGCTCGGTAACTTCCCGTATTTCATCCGCACTGGTTGGAGCTCTTCGCAGCCGACGCACGCAATCGGTAAATGGGCCTGCGAACAGGGATACAAGAAGGTGGTCTCGATAGCAGCTGACTATGCTTTCGGTTACGAACAGCAAGGTGGCTTTCAGAAAGCGTTCGAGGACTGCGGCGGCAAGGTCATCCAGAAAATCTGGCCACCGATCGGTACGAAAGACTTCGGGCCGTATATTCCGACGATCAAAGGGGACGCCGATGCCATCTTTTCGCTGATGGTTGGCCCGATGGCCCTGCAATTCCCAAAGCAGCTGCGAGCGTCCGGCTACAAGAAGCCGATCATTGGCGGCGGCACAAGCTATGACGAATTCGTGCTACCGTTCATGGGCGATGAAGTCATTGGCGACGTGTCGTCGCTGCAATATAGCGCCGCGTTAGAGACACCAAAAAACGAGACGTTCGTAAAGGCTTATCGTGCGAAATACGGAAAGGTGCCGTCCTACTATTCAGAAAGCAACTACACGACCGCAGAGATGATAGACGAGGCGATCAAGAAGTCCGGCGGCAAATATCCGGGCGCCGAGGAGTTCATCAAAACAATGTTGGCTCTCAAGATCGATGCCGTGCGGGGGCCGGTCAGCTTCGACGACATGCGCAATCCGGTGCAAAACATCTATATCAAGAAGGTGGAGAAGAAGAAGCTGTTCGGCTACGACAAAGACGAACTTTGGAATACCGTGGTCAAAACCTATCCTGACGTCAGCCAGTTCTGGACTTATGGAAAAGAAGCCTTTCTGAAACAGCCGGTTTACAGTCGGGAATTCCCCCCTTGCAAATACTGCGAATAAACCTGCGGTGTGAAGATCGAGAGATTCAGAGCTTCAGAATAATCAAGATGAAAGGACCGCGTGGCTCTAGCCGCCATGACGCCACGCGCTCGCTCGCGCAACTCTTTGCTAAATTGCATCGCCAAAAGTCAGACGAAGTCTAGACACCGAGATGGCGCTGCAGGAGCTCGGGTCTGGCTTTGATTTCTCGCGCCGACCCCTCATGGGCGATATGCCCATTGTTGATGATGTAAACACGTTGCGCCAGCGCAAGCGTGGCCGCAAGATTCTGCTCCACCAAGACGATAGTCTGGCCTGCGTCGACAAGGTCGGCGCACACTTTCATCAAGTCTCGGACGATCACTGGAGCCAGCCCTTCGAACGGTTCATCCAACAGGATAATTTTAGGATCGCGGATTAGCGCTCGGGCGATCGCCAACATCTGCTGCTCGCCGCCTGACAGATCCGTACCGCGGCTGTCACGGCGTTCTTTGAGGCGCGGAAACACGTCATAGACACGGTCGAGCGGCCACTTATTCGGCGACGTGAGTCCGGCAAGTTCGAGGTTCTCCTCCACGTTGAGACTCCCGAAAATGCGACGCTCCTCGTGCACGAGCTGCATTCCGGCAAGCGCGATCGTATGACTCTTCTTGCCAGCGATCTCCTGGCCATCGAACATCACCGAACCGGTGCGCGGCGTCACCACGCCCATCAGACTTTTGAGTGTGGTTGATTTGCCGGCACCGTTGCGGCCGAGCAATCCCACCACCTCGTTGCGATCCACGCGCAGTGAGACATCAAAGAGAATATGGCTGTCGCCATAATAAGTGTTCAGCCCGTCGACGTCGAGCAAACTCATTCGGCTGCCAACACGCCGTGCACGCCGCCCAGATAGGCGTCCTGCACTTTCGCATTGCCCTTGATCTCGACCGGCGTGCCTTCAACTAGCACGCGGCCCTCCTGCAGAACGGTGACGCTCTCAACCAGCTCGAAAAGCGAGTCCACATCGTGGTCGATGATGATCATTGTCCGCCCCTGACTGATCGACTTGAGCAGCGCGACCGTTTCGGCACGCTCTCGCGGACTCATGCCGGCGAGCGGTTCGTCCAACAAGAGAAGGCTAGGGCTCGTCGCGAGCGCAAGTCCGACCTCGAGCCGTCGTTTTTCCCCGTAGGCGAGTTCTGATACCGGTGTATCAACACGCCTGGTCAGGTTGATGAGCTCCAGTGTGCGCTCGACCTGATCGGTCAGACCCTGGATGTTGCGTAGGCTCCGAAACAGGTCGAGGCGGAATTTCCCGCGCAGCTCGGCGAGTGCCGCAATAATCAAGTTCTCTCGTACGGTCAGCCGATTAAACAATTGGTTGATCTGATAGCTCTTAGTCAGCCCAAGCTGACAAGCGTCCGTGACTGTCTTGCCTGTGATGTTCTGTCCCTCGAACAGAATTTGGCCCGAGGTTGGCTGAACCTCGCAAGTGAGCATCTTAAAGAACGTGGTCTTGCCGGCTCCATTCGGGCCAATGATGCCGCGTCGCTCTCCGTGACGTACCATGAAGTTTATGTCGCTATTAGCGGCCAGACCTCCATAGTGCTTACTCAGGGCAACAGCTTGCAGAATTGCGCCGCTCTTGCGGTCAGTATCACGTCTTCGCGCCGGCATGGATGCGACCGCCGGATGATGCGTTACTTTCGCTGCCGCGACCTTTTGGTCGTCATCGGTTTTAACGTCGGCGATGTTAGCGTCCCCGGTCGGCTTGGATTTTTCGCTGCCACCGCTCAAAAGCCCGAACAGATCGTCGAGACCACCAATAAGACCACGACGGAGGAAACAGACCAACAACACGAAGATCACGCCCAGCACCAGCTTCCAGCTGGCGCCCAGATTCAGCGTGGTCTGCAAAAAGTCACTTAGATAGAGCCATACTGTGGCGCCGACCAACGGCCCGAACAAAGTCCCGGCACCACCGATCGCAGTCTGCATAACCAACTGCCCCGACGTGTCAAACGTGAAGGCGTCGGGCGGCATGAAGCCCTGCATGACGCCGAGCAGGCCGCCCGCGAAGCCGGCATAGGCGGCAGCGACAACGAAGGCGGTCAGCTTGTATCCATGAATGTTGTGGCCGACAGCGGCTGCGCGCAGTGGATTATCTCGGATCGCGCGCAGCACGGCGCCCACAGGCGAGCGCACGATACGGAGCGCGACCACCATGCCGACGAGGTACCAGAATGCGAGGAAGACGTAGAGCGAGGTGTCACTATTGAATCGAACGGTAGTGAACCCGAGATAAAGAACCGGCGACGGAACTCCGGGCAGCCCATTCTCGCCACCGGTGAAGTCCGACAGCGGATTGAACTCGACGAAAAAGAAGACCTCGGCGATCGCCACGGTGATCATGGCGAAATAGATCCCAGTGCGCCTGAGCGCGACTAGTCCTACTAGATACCCGACAACGGACGCGACAATCATGCCAATGGCCAGCGCCGCCATCACATAGGGAAAGTTCATGACCGTGAGCAGATAGGCGGCGACCATCCCGCCGGTACCGAA
>AF_2010_repII_A001DRAFT_10000041_pt1 | contig 18826 bp, 17 predicted proteins | sample AmaForreplIIA001_FD_9190 | JGI IMG/M metagenome (IMG submission 9190)
TGAGTCGACGCAGGCGAGCCGGCGTGGCCAGTCGCCGCATCTATTTCATCAACTTTAACAATAGCTTGTACGCGATCAGCCATAGAAATTGCCCAAGACTCAGAAACGGTAGCCGCAAATAGTGGCTGCGGGAAGACAGTTCGCCTCTTTGCGACCCGTCTCGTCAAGTGTGCAACAGCAGCGTTAAGGAGAGCGAAACAACTCTACGGCGAGCGCTCTTGTCACAGGCCGGTGTCGTCGCATCGCTTCATCGTCTAGGGTTTGGATCGCGTTGCGCGCGGCAGCAAATGACCGGTCAATGCGGTTAACAAGAAAATTTATGACCGATTCATCAAGAGCCAATTGACGATCGGATGCCAGTTTTATCAGAAGCGAGCGCAACAGCACGTCATCCGGCGGCGTGACGATTACTGCTGGTAGAGCACGCAATCGCGAGGCAAGATCGCGAATTGTTACAGGCAGGCTCGCCACCGCATAACGGGACGTCAGCAATACATATGCATCCTCTTCGCGTGCGAGATTGATAAGATGAAATAGCGCATGTTCGTCGAGATCTTCCGCTTCCAGATCCTCCACGACTAAAGCACCGGTCGCGAGTGTCCCCGGCACGTCGGCAATGGATAAAAATTTCGCAGACAACTCGCGGGCGCCGGACTCATCTGCCCATATCGCGGCAAGGTGACTTTTGCCTGAACCCTCCGGGCCAGTGAGAGCAACCATCCTGCTAGGCCAATCGGGCCAGCGCTCGATTAACGTGAGTGCTGCGATGTTTGACGGACCGCTCAGAAAATCCTCACGGGCAAAGCTCACTGAGTGATCAAGGTCAAGGACAAGCTGGCGAGGAATGAATGGACCACTCATGTCGCCATGCGCCTGCATAAAATGAACTTGAGGCTGGTGACGCGCCACGAAATGAGGCTCGTCGCAAAAAGGGTGTGGCTAGGCCCCCTCATTTTTTCGCCGCTGTGGAATTCATGTGCCGTACCCATTCGGCCACGTAGGCTGCGACAGACAGCAACGTCAACGCTGCGACCACTGCCATAAGCAATAGCGAGACCCTCGGTAGCGGATACGCAAAGCCGAGTGTGCCGAGTACGACACACGCGAAGACGATCTGAGCGGCGGTATTAAGTTTAGACACCAGCAAAGGTTTGACCTTAACCGGCGTGCCGACTAGCCAGGACAGCATCACGGCACCGACAATCATGATATCCCGGGAAACCACCAGGATAACCAGCCAGCCCGGAATCAGTCCATTGATTCCCAAGGTGATATAGATCGACACAATTAGGGCCTTGTCGGCCAACGGGTCGAGATAGGCGCCGAGCTCGGTCGTCATGTGAAAACGCTTGGCAAGATAACCGTCCACGGCATCGCTCAAGCCGGCGCCCAAAAACAGTACGAATGCAATCCACATCGCGCCCGAGGCGATCGCCCAAACCACGATCGGCACAAGCAGAATTCGGCCCAGTGTAATGAGGTTTGGAATACTCAAGTGAAACCCGGCTCGCGAACGCGGTCCGACCCTAAACGCCGGAACACGTCAATTCTTTCGTTGGAGTATAACGGCGCTCAGACCATTGCGCGACTTGCGATTCCACCGTACGACCCGGCGGACGAGGACCCAATATGGCAGAAAAATCGCGCGGGCTCACTTACGCGCAGGCCGGTGTTGATATCGACGCGGGCAACCGAATGGTGGAATTGATCAAGCCATTGGTGCGGGCTACCGCCCGCCCGGGCGCTGACGCCGAGATTGGGGGCTTTGGCGGGCTTTTCGACCTGAAGCGGGTCGGCTATCGCGACCCGGTTTTGGTTGCGGCGACCGATGGCGTCGGAACCAAGCTCAAAGTCGCAATCGAAACCGGCCGCCATGATACGATCGGCATTGATCTGGTCGCGATGAGTGTCAACGATCTGGTGGTGCAAGGTGCCGAGCCCCTTTTCTTTCTCGATTACTATGCCTGTGGGAGACTCGAACCGGAAATCGGGACCGCGGTGGTTGCCGGCATCAGCATCGGCTGCCGCGAAGCCGGCTGCGCCCTGATCGGCGGCGAAACAGCCGAAATGCCAGGTGTCTATCAAGGCGAAGACTATGATCTCGCAGGTTTTGCNGTTGGCGCAGTAGAGCGTGACGCCATCCTGCCACGCTCTGACATCCAGGAAGGGGACGTCATCCTTGGACTTGCCTCGTCCGGAGTGCACTCCAATGGCTACTCCCTTGTACGCAAGGTGATTGAGAAAACTGGGCTGCCATGGGAAGCGCCCTCACCTTTCATGACGGGGCAGAGTCTGGGCGATGCCATCCTCACGCCGACCCGAATCTATGTGAAAGCGTGTATCGCAGCTATTCGCGAGACCAACGCAGTCAAAGGTATGGCGCATATCACCGGTGGGGGATTTCAAGACAACATTCCGCGCATCCTGCCAAAAGGACTTGGCGCACGTATCGATTTGGCGCGGATCGCGGTGCCGCCTGTGTTTCAATGGCTCGCCAGCGCGGGAGTCATTGCGCAGAGTGAAATGTTACGAACCTTCAACTGCGGAATCGGAATGATCGTTATCACCGCGCCGAAAGATGTTGCTGCGATCACTAAAGCTTTCGAACGCTCGGGAGAGACCGTCGCAACGCTCGGGAAAGTAACTACGGAAATCGGCGATCGACAGGTAGTCTACGATGGCCTCCTTGATCTCGGTTAGACCATGAACCGCAAGCGCGTCGCCGTGCTCATCTCCGGCCGCGGCTCAAACATGGCGGCTCTCATAGAAGCTGCGAAGGCCAAAGACTATCCCGCCGAAATCGCGTTGGTAGTATCCAACCAACCAGAAGCAGGTGGCCTTCTGGTAGCGCGGGCTGCTGACATCGCTACGGAAATTGTTGATCACACAAAATTCAGTGGCGATCGCAACCGTTTCGAACACGAGATTCAGGCGCTTCTCGACAAGTACCGAATCGAGATCGTTTGCCTGGCAGGATTTATGCGGTTGCTCACCGCTGATTTTCTAGACAAGTGGCAGTGGCGGATTCTCAATATCCACCCTGCCTTGCTACCGGATTTCAAGGGTCTCGACACACACAGACGCGTCCTTGAGGCGGGTGCAACAGTTCATGGCGCGACCGTGCATTTTGTCGTGCCCGAAATGGATTCCGGACCAGTCATTGCACGAGGCACGATCCCTGTGCGACCGGGCGACGGTGAAGAAGCACTTGCAGTTCGCGTATTGAAGGTTGAGCATCGCATTTACCCCCTGGCTCTCAAGCTTGTGGCTGAAGGTCGAGTTCAGATCAAGAATAGTCACGTCTTAATCGACGGAGTTCCCGTTCCAAAAGTCGCTGACCTTGCCCCAACCGACCGAACGTAAATTTCGCGCTGCAGCAATTGACAAAAAATTTCAATTGCACGCGCGGTGTTATAAACTTGCGTGGGACTACGACATCACACCCGGTGGCGTGAGCAACATAGGGGGAAACCATGGCGGCAAAAGGCGGCGCGAAACTTTTGTATCCGGGATTGGCCAACTTTTACACTACGTGGGGCGATATCAGTTACACGCTGGTGCGTATCGTTGTTGGGCTCATCATGATCATGCATGTGTTGGGCAAGTTCAAGCTTGGCGCGGGTGCAGTAGCAGCCAACGTCATGGCAAAAAACGGGCTTGAGCCCTCGATGGCATTTGCCTACGCCGCGATGTTTCTGGAGGCAGTCGGCGGGGTCTGTCTCATCATTGGGTTGTTCACCCGTTTCTTCGCGGCGGCGTTGGCGATCGAGATGCTGATCGCCTTGTTTGCTGTGCATTGGGCGAGAGGATTTTCGGTTAGCCAAGGCGGATACGAGTTCGTGCTGCTTCTTGGCGTAGTACTTTTCGCCATCGCAATTCGCGGCGGCGGACCTTATTCGGCCGACAACGCGATAGGCAAAGAACTCTAGACGGGTTTCGATCGGAAAATGTGAGGCGCGGCATTACGCACGCGCTTTTCGTATCCAAGCTCTGTTGTCGTGGAAGGCCGCGCCACCGTACGGGGCAATCGGATCGGCACCGGTCAAAGTGTTGATGCCGCACCCATCGGCATAAGCCGAATTTGGCCAGATTGACTCGGCAATCAGCACGCCGTGACGCACTCCGTCAAAAAGCTTTGCGTGCAGGCGTACCTGGCCTCGCTTGTTGCCAAGCACGATCAGTTCTCCTTCCTCAATCCCATGAACGCGCGCGTCATCAGGATGGATCATGACCGACGGCCGGCGCTCCAGCTCGAGCGAGGTCGGTGTCTCGTTAAAGGTCGAGTTAAGGAAGCCCCGCGCCGGAGATGTCGCGAGCCGGAATGGATGATTCACATCCTGCTGCTCGATCACTGTCCAATGATCCGGAAGTGGGGGCATATCGTCAACGGGCCCGCTCCGGTATGGGCTGCGAAACGGTACGTTCGGCCAGTCGGGTTTGAATCGGAATTTGCCGTCTGGCCAAGGGAAGCCGTCCAGATAGTGCGATACGCGAAACGGAGGCTGACAATCGAGCCAACGATTGGCTTCGATCTCGGCAAGGGTGCCGCGCTTGGATACCCGCAGCATTTGATCAATCAACTCGCGCGGGCTCATCGCGAATCCACGATGTTCGGCGCCAACGCGCCTTGCTAGCTCGCAGATCACTTCATGATTGTTGCGGCATTCCCCCGGTGGTTCGACCAGTTTAGGTCCCAAAATAAGGTATTGGTGACCGCCGCCCCGATAAATATCGTCGTGCTCAAGAAACGTTGTGGCCGGAAGCACTACGTCCGCCATCTGGGCGGTCTCCGTCATAAACTGCTCGTGTACGCAGATGAAGAGGTCGTCGCGAAGAAAGCCTCGCTTCACTTTGGTCTGGTCGGGCGCAACGGAAACTGGATTGGTGTTCTGGATAATGAGCGCGTGAACCCGGCCGCCGCCCATTAGCGCGTCTGTCTCATCGGTCAAGATCGCCCCGATACGCGACTGATCGAGCATGCGGACAGACTGGTCGCGAACATCGAGGCCCTCGATCAGCGTTTTGTCGAGTTGAAAAATATCTGCGCTGATGTGGAAGGCGCCTCCGCCTTCGTACTGCCACGCACCGGTGATCGCTGGAATGCAACTGGCCGCATGCATGTTCGCTGCGCCGTTGCGCGAACGCGAAAACCCATAGCCGAGTCTGAAGAAAGCTCGCTTGTGCTCGCCGATCAACTTCGCAAATTGCTCAATCGTTTCAACCGGCGCGCCTGTGATCGCAGAGGCCCAATCCGGACCACGCGTGCGAAGATGCGCTTCGAGCTCGCGTGGTGTGTCGGTATATTTTTCGAGATAGGCCCAGTCGGCCTTTCCATCGCGGAAAAGACAATGCATGACCGCGCACGCCAGTGCACCGTCTGTTCCCGGTTTGACCAGAACCGGCAGATCGGCATGCTCCATGGTGCCGTTCATGTAAATATCAACCGCCGCGATCTTCGCGCCGCGCTCTTTGCGTGCGCGCACAGCGTGGGTCATCACATTGACCTGTGTATTGACTGCATTCGTGCCCCAGATGATTACCAGATCGGATTTGGCCATTTCTCGTGGGTCGACGCCCGCAATACGTCCGACCCCGGCTGCAAAACCGGCATAGGCGGGATTGACGCAAATTGTTGAATGAAAGCCGGAATATCTCTTCACATGTCGCAGACGGTTGATCCCGTCGCGCATAACCAGACCCATGGTCCCCGCATAGTAATATGGCCATACGCTTTCGGCGCCATGTCGTTGCTCGGCGCGAATGAAATTTTCGGCCACGATATCAAGTGCCGCGTCCCAAGAGATGCGTTCGAACTCCCCTGACCCCTTGGCGCCTCTGCGCCAGAGCGGATGCAGGACACGCTGCGGATGGTGTTCCCGCTCCGCGTAGCGCGCAACTTTGGCGCAGACCACGCCCGCAGTGTAATCGTTGTCCGCCGAGCCATGCACACGTCCGATCGTGCGCTCGTCGATCAATTCGACATCGAGCGCACAAGTCGACGGGCAATCATGTGGACAAGCCGAATGGCCGATCCGCTTTGCACGTGGGAGCCTGGCGGTTTGATTCATGCACTCCCATTATAGCTGAACCGGCTAGGCTTTGCTCTCCGCCTGAACCTTGGAGCGGCGCCATGCTCCGCCAACAACCAATACGAGTACAGCGCCAACCACTGCGGCGCCGATCTCGACCTGGTGCGCTACTGCCGCACCATATTTGGCACTGAGCCATCCGACCACCACCGGATCCGTCGCGATCACTTCACCGACTATCCAGCCTAGCAGCGCCGCGCCGGCCCAGACCAGAATCGGAAATCGATCGAGCAGTGACATGATTAAGGCAGCGCCTGCGACGATTAGGGGAATGCTGATAGCTAGGCCGATTACTAGGAGCGCCATATTGCCGCCTGCCGCCGCTGCAATTGCGATCACATTGTCAAGGCTCATGATGATATCGGCGATGGCAACAATACGAACGGCGCGCCAAAGGTGCTCTGCCGCCTCGGACTCATTCTCGTCCGGCTCATCGGGCACCAGCAATTTCGCCGCGATGTAAAACAACGCGAGTCCGCCGATGATCTTAAGATACGGAAGCGTCATCAACGAAGCGACGACCCCGGTAAAAACTATGCGAAGTCCAACGGCGACACCCGCACCGAGGATCATGCCCCAAACCCGTTGTCGATGCGGCAGGCCGCGGCACGCCATTGCGATCACAACGGCGTTGTCGCCAGACAACAGGACGTTGATCCACATGATCTTGGCGAGCGCGATCCAGAACTCAGTATGGCCTATATCGCTCCAACCGGAGCTGATCAGCGCCCACCATCCAGCCGGATCAATCAACTGAGACATCGAACCCACGTTGTATTTCCTCCCCTCGTCGCCATGGGCGATCGCGACCCGTCACCTCGCCTGTTTCTGTGTCGTCTTAACCGACGATCTCGTTCTCAGAAAAAAATTGCGCGATTTCCCGCGCAGCCGTTTCCGGCGCATCGGAGCCATGGACCGAATTTTCGCCGATTGACCTGGCGTGTGTCTTCCGAATGGTTCCGACCGCCGCTTTAGCCGGATCGGTTGCTCCCATAACATCGCGATATTTTGCGATCGCGCTGTCTCCTTCCAACACCTGAACGACGACAGGTCCGGACATCATAAAATCCACCAGCTCACGAAAAAAGGGGCGCTCTTTGTGCACGTCATAGAATCTTTCCGCTTGTTGGCGCGAAATGCGCACCCGCTTTTGCGCGACAATTCGAAGGCCCGACTTTTCAATCATGGCATTGATCGCGCCGGTCAAGTTGCGCTCGGTTGCATCGGGTTTGAGGATCGAAAAGGTGCGCTCGATCGCCATCGGATCTTCCTTCACTGGGACTAATCGGAGAGTTTGCGGAATTTCATTAGAGAAGATAGGCCGCGCGGCTTATACCGGTGGCTGTTTCGGGCGGCAAGGTCGGTCACCAAGGACCTTTGCCCACACGCAGGAGGGCAGCATGCTGACCCGCTATACGATGTTCGCCGGCTACAACGCATGGTGCAACGAGCGACTATATGACGCGACCGCGAGGGTCGACGACGGTGATTATCGTGCGGATCGAGGCGCATTCTTCAAATCACTGCACGGCACGCTCAACCACCTCCTGGTAGGCGACCGAATCTGGATGCAGCGCTTCACGGGCCAGGGCGAAGTACCCTCGGGCCTCAACGCCATATTGTATGACGATTTTACGCGGTTGCGTTCAGCGCGTCGCATGGAAGATGCACGCATCGCGCAGTTCATCGCCACTTTAACGGAAGACGATCTGGCGAAAACGATCCGGTATCGAACTGTCGTCAACCCGCAGGATATCGAGCAGGTACTAGCTCCCGCGCTCGATCATTTTTTCAACCATCAGACCCACCACCGCGGCCAAGCGCATGCGCTGCTCAGTGGCATTAACGGAAACGAGCATACACCCAGCTTTGATCTGATTGTCTATCAGCGAGAAACCGGAGACGGCATACTGCGCAACCGCAGCTAAAGCGCTTACTGCACTCGCTCAAACTGAGCTGTATTGGCTGGTTTCTTTTTTGGCGTTTTCTTCGCCGTTGGCTTTGCGGATTTCGGCTGTTCCGGCGCCCGCTCTACAACATTCAGCCGGCCGCCGCTGAATGTATAGATGCCCGGCCACGGACCGCTCAGGTATGTCAAGACGACTTTGCGCTCACCTCTATCGCCGGTACTGATCGCGACATTGCTTGGCGTACCCGCGCGTTGGACGGCCTGACATTCGGTCATGCCCAGGGCGATNCCGCCCGTAACCAATGGTGCGGATGTCGATTCAAGTCGCTCCAGGCCTGAGTTGGGCGCGGTGGTTGCCGACGGCGCACCACCGCCCCCCGCAGCCTCGTTTGTATTTGCCTCGGCCGACTGCGCCAGCGCCGTGGCTGGAGCTGCACACTGGCCTTCAGCACTCACCATATCGTCTGGGCCGACCGGTCCCTGAGGACCCAAGTTCACGTTTCCCGTACTTGCCCGGGCCCAATCGGGCTTGGCAATAAAAGGTTTGGAAAACCAACCGCCATCGTTCTGATCTTCGAACACCCCCGCCGTATTCTTGCACCCCGCAACAGCGAACGCCGTAGTGCAGGCAAAAGCGATGCTCAAATAGACGCGACGGCGCGGCAAAGTCAGCCTCGATTGATTGTCTGTTTGTCCCTTAAAACGCATTTTGCGTCATCACGATGGCGCACGGCAAGCCTCGGTCTTCCAACGGGTTAGCATGTAGTTCAGTGGCGCATGGTTCAGTGGCCCGTAGTTCACAGGCCGACCCGACCAATCTGATCCGGCGTGTCTAAGCCTTCTTCGACCAACGCCCCCTTTCATCCGCCTGCCAGTAGGTGGCATCCAACCCTTTTTCTTTGGCTGCTAACCACTGCATGCGTCCCGCCATTACCGCTTCCTCATCCTCTCCGTCGAACAAAAGTACTATCCGCTGGTAGTGCCGTGGATCAGGCGGCATCGGCGCACCGTCAATCAAAAATCGGACAGCGGCACCATTGGGATTGCCTTCGGTCACCGTAAACAGGATCGGCTGAAGCACGGCGTCCGGCTCACGCCACGTACCATGGGGCAAAAAGCCGTCATCGCGGTAGGTCCAAAGGTGCGCATCGAGGGCCTCGATGCGTTCTTCCGAGGATCCTTGCACAATCACTTTCCATCCGCGTTCAAGCGATCTCTCAAGCAGAGCGGGAAGAACGCCTTCTAGCTTCTGGCCTTGAAGATGATAGAAAAAAATCTCGGTCATCTGTTTCGCTTCGAGAAACTACCTCTCGTAGTGACCTTCGATCAGGCGATTCAATAATCGCACGCCCCACCCCGAGCCCCAGCTCTTGTTGATGTCGGTTTGACGCGAGTCAAAGCCCGTGCCAGCAATATCAAGGTGTGCCCATGGCACCTTGTCATCGACGAAACGTTTGATGAATTGCGCCGCCGTGATCGCCCCACCCCATCGGCTGCCCCCAGTGTTCTTCATATCGGCGAATTTGGAATCGATCATCTTGTCGTACTCGGGCGCAAGTGGCATTCGCCAAACCAATTCGCCAGTTTCGATGCCCGCTTTGTTCAAGCGTTCGGCGAGCTGATCATTGTTACAAAACATCCCGGCATACTCCTGCCCCAGAGCAACGATGATAGCGCCGGTCAGCGTCGCGAGATCAATCATCAATTTCGGTTTGAACCGCTGCGCCGCGTACCAGATTACGTCGGCAAGCACGAGCCGCCCTTCAGCGTCCGTGTTGATGATTTCAATCGTTTGCCCGGACATTGATTTGACAATGTCGCCGGGCCGCTGAGCGTTGCCATCGGGCATGTTCTCGACCAAGCCGACGACGCCAACTGCATTCACTCTCGCCTTTCGAGCAGCGAGCGCATGCATCAAGCCCACTACGCATGCTGCCCCAGCCATGTCGCCCTTCATGTCCTCCATACTCGCAGCAGGTTTGATCGAAATGCCCCCGGTATCAAAACACACGCCCTTACCGATAAAAGCAACCGGCGCCTCGCCGGCCCGCCCCCCATTCCACCGCATCACTACAACGCGGCTCTGGTGAGAGGAGCCCTGACCGACGCCAATGAGCGCGTTCATTCCGAGCTTTTTCATCGCCCTGACATCGAGAACTTCCACAGTAACGCGCAGTTTTTTCAAAACAAGAGTCCGACGTGCAAACTCCTCAGGGTAAAGAACATTGGCCGGCTCATTGACGAGATCACGCGCCAAGAGGACGCCGTCCGTAATCGCCGATCTTGGGTTGAATGCTTTGCGGACCGCCGCGACATCACCGACGTCGATCGTCACGTTGCGTGTCTTGGGCAACTTCTCGTCATCCTTGCGTTTCGTCTTGTATCGGTCGAACGCATAAGCGCGCAGCCGCACGCCTTGCGCGAGAGCGGCCGCCTGTTCCGGTCTCATCGCCCCGCCAGGCATTTCCGCAAAGACAGTCGCATCACTCGCGGCATTCGGAAGTCTGCCAACGGCTAGCCCTCCTAACTTGAGAAAATCATTTGGCTTCAGCTCGGCAATTTTCCCCAGGCCTATGACGGCCAGTCGGGACACCTCGAGGCTGGGCGGAACCGAAAGATCAAGCGTCGAGTTTTTTTTACCGGTAAAGCGCTCCGCTTTCGCGGCCCGCGTTATTGCGTCGGCCGCTGACCCAAGCGCCTTCTTGGTTGCGGCGCCAAAATTCAAACTGTCATCACAGAACACGACGAGAACACCCTTGGTAGGTGTTGTGAACGGGCTAAAGCCGAGCTTGAGGGCGTCGGTCATCGATAGGTGGTCCTTTTCCTGGCAACTGGGCTCGGCGGGGGACTTCCGGCGCCCATATGGCGCGCCCCAAAGCGCTCTGCAAAGCCCCAATTGACCAGAATCCAACCCATTTTCCGAAGACGGACGATGCGTAGTGCCTCAACCCACTGCGATAACGGGGGAAATCCAGCTGACCAAGTTAGAGTCTAAGCCGGGAACTGCCTATGTCCTCACGGCCACACATTTAGATATTGTTGTGCATGTTCAACGGGTTTGCCTTTGCCCGGCCACTTTGTGGAGCGATCAAGGTAATTCTGGTGGGGGGCTGAGTTTTAAGCTGAAGCGCCGCGTTCGGTGGGGAAGCCGAACGCGCGGTCCGGTTTATGCCGGATCAGGGGACGACACTGCGGATGGGGTCAATTAGTCGATATATTTTCCGGACCACTTTAGGTGCGTTCCTGGTTGTGCTGGTCAGCCTGACCGCTGTCATCTGGGTCACACAGGCGCTGCGCGACATCGATATCATGACGAGCCAAGGACAGACCATTCTGGTTTTCGTTGGCATCACCGCGTTGATCATTCCTCTGTTGGTACTCGTGATTGCGCCCATCGCGTTACTGACCGCGGTCGCCCACGTCTTGAACAAACTTTCCAACGACTCCGAAATCATCGTGATGAACGCCGCAGGTATGTCCCCCTGGGTTCTATTCCGCGCATTCCTTGCCGCCGCCATCGTAGTTTCGCTGCTTGTCGGCGCGATAAGCGCCTATTTCGCGCCCAAAGGGCTGCGGATGTTGCGCGACAAGCTGACTGAAGTTCGCGCAAATGTGGTTAGCACCATCGTTCAGCCTGGCCGCTTTAGAGCGATCGAAAACGGCGTAACAATCCATATCCGTGAGCGGCGTCCGAATGGGCAGCTTGCCGGTATTTTCCTTGATGACCGGCGGAATCCCAACGAGCGGATCACCGTGCTCTCGGAAATCGGCGAGCTTCTCGACAACAGCAGCGGCACGTACCTGGTGCTACAGAAAGGGATCGTCCAGCGACACGAGGTGGGCCAGCGTGACCCCGCAATGGTGGTCTTCGATCGGTACGCCTTTGATCTTTCGCAATTCGCGGCCGGTGCACAGTCCGTGAAATATTCTATCCGCGAACGCTATTTGTGGCAGCTCCTATTTCCTGGTGCGAATGATCAATTCTATCGTGAGCAGCCCGAGCAATTCCGCGCCGAGTTGCATGATCGCCTGATGGCGCCGCTGTATCCAATTGCGTTCGTCGTAATCGCCTACGCCTATCTCGGGGCTCCTCGCACCACCCGCCAAAGCCGCACGATTTCGATGGTGGGTGCCGTTGCTGGCGTCGCGTTACTGCGTCTCATCGGTTTCGTGTCCACTGTATTCGGCGCAAGCATCCCCTGGATGTTGTCGTTGCAATACGTGGCGACAGCCATCGCTATCGGCGTCGGGTTGTACGTCATCCGCTGCGGCCTGATTTTGGAGCCGCCCGCTTTCATCACTGACTGGCTGACAGCGCTGACCGAGCGCCTCAGCCGACGTTTTGTCGCTCCGTAGGACACCATGTCGATACTGATCGGGACACTAGCGCGATATTTCGGACTGCGATTTCTGATCGCGGTGCTGTTGGTATTCGCGGGAATCTTCGCGCTGGTTACACTAGTCGACTACATCGAGATGATGCGTCGCGCCGGTGACATACCCAACGTGTCTGCGGTACTGGTCGCAAAAACGTCTTTCTATCGCGTACCGCAGGTCGTCGAGCGCATCTTGCCGTTCTGCATCCTGATCGGCGCGATGTCGTGCTACCTCAACCTGTCGCGGCGCCTTGAACTGGTCGTAGCCCGTTCGGCCGGCATATCTGCCTGGCAATTCGTCGCGCCGGCGTTGTTGGTGGCGTTCGTGCTCGGATTGACGGCCACCGCCATCTACAATCCGGTCTCGGCGATTCTCCAGGAGCGCTCGAAGCGATTTGAGGCCGAGCTGTTTGGTCATACCTCATCGGCGCTAAGTCGAAGCGGTGGGACCTTTTGGATCGGTCAGCGGACCGACGAAGGCCAGGCGATCATCAACGCGGTCAGTAGCCGGGACCAGGGAATCAATCTCAACGGCGTGTCCGTCTTCACCTTCGACCCTGAAGGCCGCTTCAAGCAGCGTATTGAAGCCCGGGCGGCTGTATTGGAGCCTGGCGAATGGGTCCTGCGTGATGCTCGGATTTACGTGCTGGCCGTGTTGCCGGTGAAGCAATCGGAATTCCGCCTCAAGACCAGCCTGACCCCCGAGCAAGTACGCGAAAGCTTTGCTACACCAGAAACCGTACCCTTCTGGGAACTTCCCCAGTATATCAAGATAGCAGAACACGCAGGTTTAGTTGCGGCAGGCTATAGATTGCAGTTTCAAAAGCTTCTGGCGCGCCCGTTCTTGTTGGCAGCAATGGTTCTGCTTGCCGCTGCTGTAAGTCTACGGTTCTTCCGCTTTGGCGGTGTCCAAAAGATGGTTTTAAGTGGCGTCGCAGCAGGGTTTCTGCTTTATGTTCTATCGAAAGTGACTGAGGATATGAGCAAGGCCGAGCTGATGCACCCAGTGGCAGCGGCTTGGCTACCTGTGCTTGCCGGCGGCGTAACGGGGTTTATTGCGTTGCTGTACCAGGAGGATGGGTGATGGCGGGGCTGCTTAGCACTCGCCCATCAGCGCCACGGCCGTATCGCCGTGTCATCGCCACAGTTGCCACAGTCCTCGGACTGCTGGCCTGCGGCGCGTTGCTTGCGCCTGTCTCCACGCCAGCGCAGGAATTGCAATTGCAATTCCCGAAACGTCCGCCACCGCCCAAGAAGTCCAAGGTTGCCCTGGAGCGCGAGAAGTCCGGTCAAAAACAGATGCTCGTTCAGGCGAACGAGATCAATTACGACTACGCCAACAATCGGGTTGCCGCAGTTGGCAACGTCCAGATCTATTACGGCGACTCAACCCTTGAGGCCAATCGGGTCGTCTACGATCAGAAGACCAAACGTCTGCATGCTGAAGGAAACGTCCGGCTGACTGAGCAGGACGGCAAGGTCACGTATGGCGAGGTCATCGACCTCTCGGATGACTATCGCGACGGTTTTGTTGACTCACTGCGTCTCGATGCCCCCGATCAAACCCGAATGGCGGCCACGCGCGCCGAACGTTCCAGCGGCAACTACACAGTCTTCCATAATGGCGTCTACACGGCTTGCGCACCGTGCAAAGACGATCCGAAAAAGCCGCCGCTCTGGCAGGTGAAGGCTGCACGCATCATTCACGACCAAGGCGAGAAGATGATCTACTTCGAGGACGCCCGCCTCGAATTCTTCGGTCAACCGCTGCTGTACATGCCGTATTTTTCTGCGCCCGATCCGACCGTTAAGCGCAAGACCGGATTTCTTATGCCGACGCTTTCGACAAGCTCGGTGTACGGCGTGGCAGCCGAGATTCCCTATTATTGGGCGCTGGCCCCCGATTATGATGCGACCTTTGCGCCGATGATCACGACCAAGCAGGGACCGCTGCTGCAGGGTGAATTCCGTCAGCGGTTGATCAATGGCTCCTATTCGATCAGAGCGGCCGGCATTTACCAACTCGATAAGGATTACTTCGCCACGTCGAAATTCACACCGGCCCCCGGTGACACCTCGACAAATCCGGGCTTCCGTACCTGGCGCGGCAGCCTGGAAAGCACGGGCTTGTTTGCGCTTAACGAAAAATGGGTATGGGGTTGGGACGCGGCCTTGCTCTCTGACCGTACATTCCTGCAGGACTACAACCCGCGCCTCTCCCGCTACTTCGCCAACCCAACTGAACCCGTTCTGAATGCTACGGGCCTTAATGACGCGGCCGTGTCGCAACTATTTTTGACCGGCAGAGGGAACCGCAGCTATTTCGACGCGCGGACTATTTACTACCTCGGATTTTCACAGGCCGACACGCAAACGCAAATCCCCATCATTCACCCGGTGCTCGATTATAATTACGTCTTCGATCGGCCAATCCTCGGCGGCGAGCTTGGTTATAAAATCAACTTCACCAGCCTAACGCGTAACGATGCAGACTTTGATCCGATTACACAGAGCGCTCTTAACAACGGCACGTGCACGCAAACAGCCAATCCGGCGATTAAGACAACGGCCAGCTGCCTACTGCGCGGCGTACCAGGCACCTACAGCCGCTTCTCTGCGGAATCAACCTGGCGTCGCAGCATCACTGATCAGTTCGGCCAAGTGTTCACGCCGTTTGCTTCGGTACGCGTTGATGCCGGTGCCATGCAAATCAGCAATGAGCCCGGCGTTTCCAATTTTATCGCACCCGGCGATACAGATTTGGTGCGCGCTATGCCGACGATAGGCCTTGAGTATCGATATCCATTTATCAATGTGCAGTCGTGGGGGACACAGACCGTAGAACCGGTAGCTCAGGTAATCGTCCGACCGAACGAACAACAAATCGGACGCTGGCCGACCGAAGATGCGCAAAGTTTGGTTTTTGACGATAGCAACCTGTTCCGTGTCGATAAATATTCAGGCTGGGATCGCGTAGAAGGTGGCAGCCGCGCCAACTATGGCGTGCAATATACTGCACAGTTCAACCAGGCCGGATCTGTTAACGCGCTATTTGGCCAATCGTACAACATGTTTGGCCAAAATTCCTTTGCACTCGGCGGGACGACCAATACCGGCCTCGACAGCGGTCTGGACACGACCAGGTCCGATTACGTCGCGCGATTGTCGTATCAGCCAAACAACATTTACATGTTCACCTCGCGGTTCCGCTTTGACAATGACACCTTTACTCCGCAGCGAATTGAAATCGAGGCTCGCGCCAACTTCGATCGTTGGAGCGGTAGCGTGCTTTACGGCGACTATGCCGCTCAGCCAGCCCTTGGCATCCTTGAGCGACAGCAGGGCATCCTTGGGACCGGTCAGATCAAGCTCGATGCGAATTGGGTTATGTTGGGTGCAGCACGCTACGACATCAATGCTGGAAAATTCGACCAGACAAGAGTTGGGCTTGGCTATGTCGACGATTGCGTGATCTTGGGCCTGAACTACGTTACAAATTACACGTACAGCGGAAATGTTCAGGCTAACCATACGGTCATGCTGCAGCTGAGTCTGCGCACGCTGGGCGGCACGTCGGTGAGCCAGGGTGTTGGCCGACCGGCGTCAAACTAACGACGCGCTCCTCGGAAACTGAAATGCGCAATATGATCTTACGGTATCGAACGTTGCTGGCAGTCGCCATCGTCGCCCTGGCTTTCGGTGCGCCCGTTCATGTGCATGCCCAGGTTGTCGTCATTGCTAACGGCTCACCGATAACAGAGTACGATATCCAACAGCGACTGAAGCTGGACACTATCTCCCAGAAAGCCCCGAACCGCCAGCAGGTCATCAACGATCTGATCGATGATCGGTTGAAAATTGCCCGCGCAAAGGTCTACGGCCTGGAAGTTGGCGATTCAGATGTCAATGGCGCATTCGAGAACATGGCCACGCGGCAGCACATCACGACCGCGCAATTTACTGAGGTCCTGGAGCGCGCCGGTGTCTCTCCAAATACCGTAAAGGCGCGCATCCGTGCCGAAATTACATGGCAACAACTAATTCGGGGCAAGTATAACGCTTCGCTTCAGATCGGAGACAGCGACATCGCCAAGGCCCTGAAGGATAAAAACGAAGGCGACACTCCTGCTGTGGGCTATATCTACACGCTGTACCCGGTGATGGTTGTCGTGGCTCGAGGCTCTGCCGAATCGGTTATTTCCGCCAAACGTAGCGAAGCGGAGAGCTTGCGATCCCGTTTCGTTTCTTGCACCGAGGGTCTCGCAATGGCGCGTGGATTGCGCGACGTGGCGGTGCGCGATCCTATTACCAAGAATTCTGCCGATTTGAATCCACAGTTAAGGGATTTGCTCGGAAACATTCAGGTTGGCCGTCTCACCCCGCCCGAAGTTACGGCGCAGGGCCTGCAAATGTTTGCGGTTTGCAACAAGAAGGAAAGCACTACGGAATCGCCGCAGAAGCGCGAGATGCGCGAGCAACTCTTCGTTAAACGCTTCGAATCTGAATCAAAAAAGTATCTGGATGAGATCCGCAAGTCGGCGATGATTGAATACAAGAATAACAAATGAGCGATTCGACCGCCCTACCGCTCGCTTTAACGCTAGGTGAGCCGGCTGGCATAGGACCAGATTTGACAATCCAGTTATGGAACCGGCGGGTTGAGCTTCGATTGCCGCCTTTCTACCTCATCGCGGATCCCGAATTCATTAAACACCGCGCTCACTTACTTGGACTGAACGTCGCAGTAAGCGTGGTGACGCCCGCACAAGCGACCGACATTTTCGGACGCGCGCTACCGATTTCGGCCTTGGATTCACCGGTCACGGCCACACCTGGCCGGCCGGACGCGTCGAGCGCACCAGCAGCGATCGCTTCGATTCAGCGCGCGGTTGCTGACGTTTTGGCGAGGCAAGCAGCTGCCATCGTGACCAATCCGGTGGCCAAGAACGTACTTTATCAATCTGGCTTCGCAGAACCTGGCCATACCGAATTCTTGGCCAAGCTCACGAAAGAATCAACGGGCAAAGCTGCCACCCCGATCATGATGCTTTGGTCGCCTGAACTCGCGGTCGTGCCCGTAACCATCCACTTGCCGTTCAGGGACGTCGTAAACAAACTGACGTCAGAACTTGTAGCAGAGACTGCACGCATTGTTGCACGGGATCTTGCGGCGCGTTTCGGCATTTCGCGGCCGCGCATTGTTGTAGCCGGCCTCAACCCACATGCGGGCGAACAAGGGGCGCTCGGCGAAGAGGACGGGAAAATCGTGGCGCCGGCGGTGAAGCGATTGCAGGCCGAGGGCATCGACGCGATTGGACCGTTGCCGGCGGACACCCTTTTCCACGAGCGTGCACGCGCAACCTATGATGTTGCGCTTTGCATGTACCACGACCAAGCGCTGATCCCGATAAAGACGCTGGCTTTCGATCACGCGGTCAATGTCACCCTCGGACTGCCGTTTGTTCGAACCTCGCCCGATCACGGCACTGCCTTTGATATTGCTGGTAAAGGCACCGCAAATCCTTCTAGTCTCCTGGCGGCGCTGACGCTCGCTGCGCGCCTCTCGGCAACTGCGCCCGCCCTCGTACCAGCGAAATAGTCGTGGTCTTAGATGGCTCTGATTGATGACCTGCCGCCTCTGCGCGAGGTCATCCGCCGGCACAATCTGAAGCCGAAAAAATCTCTCGGCCAAAATTTCCTCTTCGACCTCAATCTAACCACGCGCATCGCACGGGCGGCTGAACCGCTTGAAAATATTACGGTGGTGGAGATCGGACCGGGGCCGGGTGGGCTTACGCGTGCACTGCTTGCGCTCGGCGCACGCCGTATCATCGCCATCGAGCGCGACGAACGTGCAATCGCCGCACTTGAAGAAATTGCCGAGCACTACCCTGGGCGCCTCGAGATCGTCGCAGGCGATGCCTTGAACATAGACCCCCGTGACCAGCTCGGACCTGAGCGCGCTCGCGTAGTCGCAAATCTTCCGTACAACATCGCAACTGCCTTGCTGGTGCGATGGCTCACTGTCGAACCCTGGCCGCCCTGGTACGACTCAATGCTGTTGATGTTCCAGCGCGAGGTTGCTGAACGCATCGTCGCTGCGCCTGGACGGAAAAGTTATGGTCGCCTGTCAGTGTTAGCCGGCTGGCGAACGGATGCAAAAATTCTGTTCGATGTGGCCCGATCAGCATTTGTACCGCCACCCAAGGTGACATCCTCTATCGTGCGGCTGACGCCACGTCAGGAGCCGCCCGCGTGTAATGCGGAAGCCTTGCAACGCATGACTGAGGCCGCCTTCGGACAACGACGCAAAATGCTACGGCAAAGCCTGAAAACACTGAGCGTCGACGCGGGCGCGTTGCTCGCCGAAGCGAACATCGAGCCAACGGCGCGAGCCGAGGAAATACCAGTCGAGGGTTTCGTGGCACTGGCGCGAGTTTTCACCGAGCAAT
>AF_2010_repII_A001DRAFT_10000042_pt1 | contig 18809 bp, 17 predicted proteins | sample AmaForreplIIA001_FD_9190 | JGI IMG/M metagenome (IMG submission 9190)
ATCCTTCAACATTCCCTTCCATTTGTTCTTCCTTTATTCTCTCCTATTCCTGTGTTGGAGTTTGATTTTCCGGAACGCTAGCATTAGTATTACTACTAACGGTTGATAAAAGTCGCTGCTCCCCAAATTAACTATTTGTTTCATGAAATATTCTTAGAGTGGCACCAAGGAGTCCAGCATTGTAATCCCCGAGCATTCAAGCTATATAGCATATATTGTGCAAGTTACTTCGCATGATAAAAGTTTGTTTAGAATGTAAAGAGACCATTAACGTTCCTGAGACAACAAACTCATGCACTCGTTACTACAGGATGAAGCAGCGTAGCATACCCATCTAAGGCATTTTACAGGAGGTGCATTGCCTTATTCAGGTGTCCATATCCAGACTCGACTCAGGGTGTCATCTTCTTAGATACCGCTCTATAGTAACACTTCACGTCCTCATTCCCATCGAAACCGCCCCATAGTGAACTGAATGTTTATTGGATGTTTTTCATTTCAGTGCTATATTATAAAGCGACCCTAGTCTCCTTTGTTTGCATAAACGAATTAGCCGGAGCTAGGGGTAAATGCGATTAGTTTGGCTATTGACGCCGATGACCGTCGGAGGCGTAAACCCAATACGAGGCGGCACAACAGCTACGTCCAAAATCTGACTCGAGCTAGTTGATGCACTCGGTCTCGTAGTAAAATTACCAGAGCCATTTTTTACGACTGACGTAGAGTTAGTCTGGTTTGTGCCACTAACATTATTGCAACCATATGCAGTCGACATGTTAGCCGTGTTTCCAATCATGAATGTCGCGACGACTAAAACGGCCATTCCAGTTAACCAAAGTAGTAGGGATCTGCTTTGAGCTCCTAGGCAGATCCCTAGCGCAACGAATCTGCCTCTCGGTTTCAGTTCCGCTCGTTCATCTGCAATAGGTCTCTTCTGTTGGTCAAGTGTACTAGTCTGAACCTATGGGTTTGGTCTCTCTTTCCCATCTTGGCTGGTTCGTAGATTTGCGATTTGCTGAATTCGTTTGCCAATGGCCATCGTAACCATTCTTAACTCACGTGATTCATCCTCTTCCCATTTCAAACAGCCGATAAGCTTCTTGATGACTTGTTCTTGATCCTCACTCAGCTTGTTCGACCTTTCAATGATCATTTCGTAGCGTGCGAGTTGTGTTTTGGTGTCCTCAAGCTCTTTGGTTAGTTTTTCATAGTACCTAATGGGGGTGATTCCTTTTAGCTTTAGAGACCTCTCCTCATCCTCTTTCATAAAATCCATAGCGACGAGTAGAAGCGACAGTTTCGCGACCTCGCTGACGGTTGGTCGCTTGATATATCCCAATTTGCAAAAATGCTTTGCCATAGCTTCATAGATCCAAGTTTCCTGATCCGGGAACCTGAATTCAGCCCTATTTTTGTTCCGGAACTTTTTTCCTTCCCCGTTACTCGACGTGTTATTATCTATCATAATTCATCACTTAATACTATGACTATATACGCACTGCGCGATGTTGGCGTAATCTACCTTGCCCCTCTTCTATTCTGAATGGTTATACAGGCTTCTATTGGAGGATAGCTGGCAAAAGCTGTCTATTACATTTCGAGAATTTGTCTACAATTGGCCTACAATCTACTCTACAATATGGCCTACAATCTGTCTACAGACGGTCTACAATCTGTCTACACATGTTTACGTTTGTTAACAAAATGTTAACAAACCTCCAGTACATAGGGCAAAACCTCCGGTACAGACGCCAGAACATCCGGTACAGATGTTTCGATCCAAAGTCAAGTCCCTCGTAAAATAAAACGAAACGTATAAAAAGCCACCTAGTACACCCCCGGATATATAGGGCACAATCCTCGGGCGATTGTCTATGTGGTTTCTCATGACAAAAGGTCTATAAATCTGCCCTTCGGGGTAGAAGAAAATAATCTGTTAAAGTTATGGCTATCGTTCATTAGAGCCTTGGTTATGTTCCTCCTTCGTAGTGAGGCTAATGGTGAAGGCGACGCATTAAACGGCGGTCATGCTCATCCAGGTTATACCATAGCAATTGGCCCGCAGTGTTTCAACCAGACCGGCAGGTAATAGTGGTAACTCTCCATTCAGTACACAACCAGCTAAACACTTGGGCAGCAGTAGTCCTCGCCAACGGTAACAGAAAGCAAAGCGCTTCTTTCAAGTACAAAAAGATAACGAGAATAACAATCGATAAGAAGGTTTGTGGCTAATTCAGCCCAACATGACGGCATAAAATAGGGAGTGGGTAGTGCCGAAACTTTTGTAAAGGCTAATTATTAACTTAGTCTGTAAGCACCAATTGAGATTAAGGCGCTCGCGAAGGTGGTATTTAAGAGGGTAGCTTTAACTCCATACCATATTTAGTTGCCATACTGACAAGCGTTTGCATTTGTTCGTTGGTAAATGGCGGAGGCTTTATGTTGATGTCTGAAACCTCCAAACCTACGTCTACAAAAAATTGTTCAAACCCTGGTGGGGAGATTATTCCCACTAGTTTTGCAGTCTCGTTAGTTTCATTTTTGAAACTATGCAAAACATTTGGTGGGAGATTAACAAATGTTCCAGGTTTGGCTTCAATCCTTTGCTTGTCCACTATGAAAGTTATTACACCTTCAATTACGTAAAAACCTTCATGTTCGCGTGTTTGAATGTGTGGTGGAGGACCTCCTCCTGGAGAAACCTTAACTTCGATAAAGCTGTATGTGCCACCTGTGTCTTCCTTTGACACAACAATTGTATTGATATCACCAACTACAACCAGGTGTTTTCCTTTATTAGGTTCAACGATTTTTACCTTTCTGTTTTCCATTGTGATGTTGTATACATTTACTCTCTATAATTTGTTTTATTACACCTATAATTATCTCCCGATAAAGGCAAAAAACATACTGCGAATCTGATGACCAAACTCCGGATAATCAAAGAGAAGCACAAGATTGTAGTTAGTAACGGAGGAAGTGGTAGGAGTATTGGAGGCCTTGTATTGGTAGTATCGGAAATTCGAACAATACGAATGGAGGTAATGGTGGTACTGCTAATGGCGGTGATGGTAACTGGCACCGGGAATGGAGGTAAGGGTGACACAGCAATAGGCGCAGGCAGCGACGCCAGTGGTACTTCAGGTAACTGAAATACAGATGGTAGTAACGGCGGTGTGGCATTAAGCGGGGTACAACCCTTCCGGGTTGTAATATAGCAATAGGTCTGCAGTGTTTCAACGAGCCCGGTAGGTAATACTGGTAACTCTCCATTCAATACCCAATTCTAAAAACTTAGGCGATAGTCATTACCAATGGTACCAGAGAGCAGACTTGTTCAATAAACATAAATAATTATTCTGTATAAAACGCCTGCACATAACCTAGCTGGCAGCTGCCGAAAAGGATCTTCCCAATCAAAGAAGCGAGACTCAGCAATTACTTTTCGGTGATCTAACATGATAATAAGATTTTCGCCCTTTTAATCGACGTTGTCACTAATTGATTTGAACGACTACACATCAGAGTACATCGAAAATTCGTGCGGATGCGGCCTTACTGCTACTTCGTTGTGTTCTTTCATCTCATGCTCAATTATGCTATCGATGGTATCGTCGCCGAAAATAGGTGCCAGAAATTTCCTGTCGCTGTCCAGCTCCTCGTATGCTTCTCGCAAACTGGCAGGAAGTTGTCTAATCCCTAGTTCCCTGCGCCTCTGTGGCGTCATTTTAAATATGTCTTCGTCGACAGGATCACCCAATGGCTTCTTCTTCGCGATACCATCTAACCCTGCAGCGACGATAGCTGAAAACGCGAGGTAGGGATTGCAAGAGGGATCCGGTGCTCTGAACTCTAGTCTTTTCAAATTCGCAAACTTTCGTCCTTTAAAATGTGCAGGGATTCTGATTATTGCCGATCTATTCCCCCTACTCCAAGCTACGTATACAGGTGCCTCATACCCTGGCACTAGTCTTCTGTACGAGTTAGTAGTCGGTGCCACTATGGCAGCTAATGCGTAAGCGTGGTCTATTATGCCTCCGCCAAAATAACGAGCTGTTTCAGACATTTCTGCATAGTCGTCAGCAGCATCAAAGAATAGGTTGTTCTCGTTGTCCCAAAGACTCACATTCACGTGCATTCCAGATCCGTTATCCAGTGCTATCGGCTTTGGCATCATTGTGGCAATCATATTATACTTCTTTGCGATATTTTTGACGATATACTTGTAGCTTTGGACCGAATCTGCAGCATTAACAAGTGTATCATACCGGATATCGATTTCGCATTGGCCTGCCGTAGCGACTTCGTGATGATGAGTATCACAGATAATACCAAAATGGTTGCTCATAATATCTACACATTCATTTCGATAATGCATAAGGGTATCACCTGGAGCGCTCGGAAGATACCCTTCTTTCAGTCTTAAAAAATATCCCCCTCCTTCTGAAGACCAAGGAGCTTCCCTGGAACTTATATTATAGCTCTGGCCATGGTACGGCGTCATTGTGTCCACCTCTAGCTTGTCAAAGACGAAAAACTCGATTTCGGGCCCCCAAAATGAACATTCATACCCTTTCTTTCTGACATACTTGTCAGCCTTGGTGGCGATGCCCCTCGGATCACGAGGAAACGAGGTTTGCTTTGAACCGCCGCTTAGGATATCACAAATTAATCTTGCCGTAGAATCCTGTTGATTCCAAGGAATAATAGCGTAAGTCGAAGGGTCAGGCCTCAGTATTAAATCAGATTCGTGAATTTCCGTGAAACCCCGGATAGAGGAACCATCGAGTTTAGGAAGACCATCTTCAAAATCTTCTCTGTTAAACATGTTGGACGACATAGTTGTATGATGAAATCTCCCCGTGAGACCTGTAAACTGCAAATCAATAAACTTGACGCCGTCTTTTTTTAACTTCCCCATAACCTCCTCGCTCGAAAAGGACAATGGCTCAATTTTGCCGTTGGCTACTTTATATGGCAATTACAGTTTCTCATATGATAGCAGTTAATGTCATAATTAAGCTTTCAACTAAACTATGAATAACAATTACTAGGAATACTACACCAGAGCGCGATCTTGCATGCTTAACTTTCAAGACTTTTGTTGGTATGTGCCTCCGAGTTTTTTGCACTATTGTATTCTAGTACAACATTACTAGATCATCGCGAATCAAAATTCGCGAGGAGAAAGCACCGTCAAGTTTGCTAAATGGAGGTTGGATGTGACTTGTGTTTTCGTCCATACTCGGTGAACCCGGCAGCCCACACAATAAAACATAAAGCAGTACGATGTGACATACTAATCTTAAATTTTATCTCTTTTCGTACTAAACTTTTCTATAATGGCTACGATGCATTTTGTGCCCTTATTCAATAAATCAATTCTTGCAAATTCATTAGGCGAATGGATTCGAGAATATATGTGAGTGCTTCCTACGGATACACACGGAGCTCCAAGCATTTTAGCGAAGTAGTACATAGGACCAGTTCCCGCAGACGATACACTCGTGACCGGCTTTACTCCGAAACTTTCAGCAGCCGCATCCTCGACTTGCTTCACAAAGGGTTCATCTATTGGCGTCCTAAATGCCGGTTCCCCATGGATAAATCTTATTTTAATGTCATTCCCAAAACCGCAACTTCGTAGGTGATTCGTTAGCCTGTCCAACTGTAACTGGGGGTCCATATCCGGCACTAGCCGAAAATCGAGCTTAGCGGAGGCAGTGGCAGGCAGAACTGTTTTCGTTCCCTCACCAAAATACCCCGCTGCAATGCCAGAGATATTGCAGGTAGGGTTACCTGCTAATGCCTTCCTTACCTCAATTCCCCTTACATTGTTAATGAATCCGTCCACACCGTACTGCCTCATTAATTCAAGTTCATCAAACGGTTCATTAAAAAGAAGAGCTAGTTCATCAGGCGTAAAACCTTTTACCTCCTTGTACCAATCGTCGATCAAAATTTTTCCATCACTGCTCATTAAAGTGTTTAGCGCTTGAAGTAATCGCCATGCAGGATTTTGGATCAGAACTGCCCAGCTAGAATGAACATCTAGTGATGGGCCACTCGCAGACAACTCTATATACAAAAGCCCTTTCATCCCCAGGCTTACTATTGGCCTATCGTCTTCGTTAACGTACCCAAATTCCCAAATTACTCCATCGGCTGCGAGTTTCTGATTGTATTTAGAAAGATATTTTCTTATGTTTGGACTTCCAACTTCTTCTTCACCTTCCACAATGAATTTTATATTGCACGGAACATCTCCTGTGCTTTTAAGAAAACATTCCACAGCTTTAATTCGAGTCATTAGCTCGCCTTTATCGTCAGCAGAGCCCCGTCCGTAGATATAGTTACTCTCTATCTTGGCACCAAATGGCTCATTACGCCAGAACTCTAAAGGCTCCTCGGGCTGAACATCGTAATGGTTATAAAACAAAATAGTCCTTCCGCCCGGATTGGCTTTAGATTTGACTTCACCGTATACAGCCGGCGCTGCAGCCTCAGCCTGATTTTCACCATCACCGCAGATAGTGAGCAGTTCTGACTTTATCCCTGCTTTGGTCATAACATGCAACACCAAGTCAGCGCATTCACTCAACCCCTGCCTTCTTGCTGAGATACTAGGCTGCCTGATCAAAGATTGAAGATCAGAAATTAGGCTAGCCATTTCAGAGTCGACTGCAGCCTTTATTGTCGATTTCAATAACGCATAACCTGATACAAATAACTTGAATATTTTCTAAGTCTTGTGTATTGAACCTTAATTTTAGAAAAAAGCATACTATATCTTCTTAGAGACAACATTCATTTATAACTATCCTATCTTTTTTAATTTTGTAAATGTCTTCCGAATCACAGGCGTCGGCGTCATCATTAAAATCATCGTTGTCTATTGATGAGAAACGTATCTTTCTTGACCCCAAATCCATTGCCGTTATTGGTGCTTCCGAGAAGCCAGGCGTCGGCAAGGCTATATTTTCTAATATTGTACACGGGTACAAGGGAAAAATCTATCCGATCAACCCCTCTAGCCCAACGGTATTGAGCATTAAAGCTTACAAATCTGTCATCGATGTTCAGGAAGATATTGATCTAGCCGTAGTTGCTACTCCTAACAGAATTGTGCCTACAGTAATGGAAGAGATAGGAAAGAAAAAGATCAAAGGCGCGATTATTGTGACTGCAGGTTTCAAAGAAGTAGATGAAGAAGGTGCAAAGTTAGAAAAACAAATCGGAGCAATTGCTAAAAGTTACGGAACTAGAATCATAGGTCCAAACTGTTTAGGGATTATGAGTTTATCCGAAAGCAACACCATGAACTTGACATTCTTGAAGACTACCCCCAAATATGGTAGAATCGCACTTGTTTCTCANAGCGGTGCAATATGCGCTGCGACAGTAGAAGATGCAATCCCTCAAGGAATCGGCTTCTCAAAAGTGATAAGCATGGGCAACAAAGTGGATATGGATGAAAATGACATTCTTGAATTAATTGCAGATGACGCAGAAACCAGGGTTATCGTGATGTATCTTGAAGATATTCACGACGGAAGAAAATTCATGGAAATTGCACAGAGGATCACACTGAAAAACAAGAAACCCATTATAGTGTTGAAAGCCGGTCGAACTCCTGAGGGGGCGAAGGCAGCTGTCTCTCACACAGGTGCACTCATGGGTTCAGATGAAATTTATGAAGCGGTGTTTGCTCAGTCGGGCGTGATAAGAATAGATAATATGCAAGACCTTTTCGAGTTGTCCACTGCATTTTCGGAACAGCCCATTCCTCCTGACCGAGGTGGGGTTGTCATAGTGTCTAACGCTGGCGGACCAGCTATTATCTCGACTGATGCGTGTTCAAAATATGGTCTGGAAATGGCGGACATACGTTCATCCCGTAATGTAATTGCCAAAGCCATACCACCACATGGCTCGGCTAGAAATCCTGTCGATATAGTCGGCGATGCTGATTTTAAACGCTTCGAGAAAGTACTTGTTGAAGTAATTTCGAATCCTGATGTTGGATCCATAGTTACGATGTGCACGCCCTCGGCTACTTTAGATTACGACGATTTGGCGAGGACAATAGTCAAAACATCCGAAGGCAGCGGCAAGACAATGATGGCCGCATTGATGGGACTCGCAGAGGGTACCAAGAATAAGGAAATATTATCAGAGGGAAGCATTCCACACTTTATGTACGCTGAATCTGCCATAAAATCTCTGGAAGCGATGTACCGCTTCAGAGATTGGATAAAGCGCCCAGCTACTAGGCCGACAAATTTTAATGTAGACAAGAAAAAGGCGAAGACAACTTTTGATAGTGTGCGCAAGAGTGGTAGAAGGAACTTAATAGAAGAGGAAGGCTATGAGGTTTTAGCTGCATATGGTTTCCCTGTTCCAAAAACATTCCTCGCAGATAGCGAGGAGCGGTGTGTAGTGGCCTCCAATATTATAGGTTATCCTGTCGTATTGAAGATATCATCTCAAGATATTGTTCACAAATCTGACGCCGGAGGAGTTAGAGTAGGACTTCTAAATGAAGAACAAGTTCGGTCAGCTTTCAAAGCGATAATAGATAATGCAAAAAATTACAATCCTTCAGCTATAATTAAAGGGGTTATAGTTCAAGAGATGGTGACAACGGGCAAAGAAACGATATTAGGCGCTAAGCATGATCCGATATTTGGACCCCTCATAATGTTTGGTCTAGGGGGGATTTACGTTGAAATTCTTAAGGACGTGGTTTTTCGACTGGCACCCATAGATCAGCACGAGGCGCGTCAAATGGTTAACTCGATCAAGACTATCAAACTGTTAAAAGGAGTAAGGGGAGAGAAACCCTCCGATCTTGAGGCGCTTATAGACAGCCTGCAGCGACTTTCTCAACTAGTAACTGATTTCCCTGAAATCGAGGAATTTGATATAAATCCTCTCATGGTGTTAGAAGAAGGAAAAGGTGTACGAACGGTGGATGTAAGAATCAGCCTCAAAAGCTAATTCAATTTCGCCCCACATTCTTCACAAAAAACCGCATTCTGTTCGTTCTGGTAGGCGCAGGAAGGGCAGATGGAACGCTCGGGTAAGCCGACACCTGAAGCTTTTTGATCTAGGAGTATTATGTCACCTATTTTCGAAATGTTATTCCATAAAACCTCTTCCGTTTTTTCATCTTTAGAACTGTCTTTTCCTATTTTTACGCAGACTTGCATGTTTCCTTCCGATGACCTGCGCAGACCTATTTCACTAACTCTGCCAAACAGCATAGCTTCTGTATCATAAGCCATCATACCCACCAATGATTGGATCGGAATGAACCCCCATGGCTGTGAGATCGATGTGGTCGTTGTTGGAGAGGTTGTAGGCGCAGGCGTATCTTTTTTTTCTCTTTTTTCCATAACCACTTCAGGATGAATAGTACTCGGGGATGTATTTTGTCTTACCAATGATTGGTCCCTCGAGTTGAGAGTCTCCGCTACTACTGTAGGAGAGTCGAATTTTCGATACTGAGCTATAGTATTTTTGCATGCTTTGCACTTGTACTCGCCTTTTTCAACTAAAGTGACTCCTTCCCCAAGATCTTCATTTGGTTCTTCATAATCAATCCCTGGAGAACCTAAAAATTCATTTTCGCATTTGTTACAATAATATTTAGAAAAACGATCCTCACTCAATCTTCCTACTCCTGCGAGGAACAGATCTGGTCCACCTAGGTTTCCTTTCCTTTGTTCCTCGTCACTTACTTTCGCAATAACAAATCCACCAGACCCTCGCAACTTTTTTTCAGACAAGCTGTCGCCTTCAATCATCATTTATGTATATTTTCTATAACTGAGAGCCGTATTAGTATTTCGTATATTACCGTCACAATTATCATGCCCATTTAATGGTGATCGCTTCATACATCGATGCGGCTCTTAAAATGAAGTCAGAATTATCCTTGCCTAACTTCAGTTTTTGATGAATTTCAAGTCTATGATGACATTAGAGCCGTATACCTTATATCTGTGTGGTTTTATATATAAAAAAAGAGCAAAAGACACACACGGCGGATCAGTTAAGTGAATAGAATATTACTTCTCGTGTCTTCCGTGACTTTTGTATTAACACAAATGAGAGGGACAAGAACTTGAAAACCTTTAAAGAACTAGGTGTAGGTATGGAATTTGTTAGAGCTCTAGAGGATAACGGTTTCGACATACCTTTTCCTATCCAAGAGACAGCAATACCATCAATTTTAAAAGGTGTCGATGTGATAGGCCAGGCGCACACAGGAACAGGTAAGACAGCAGCATTTTCATTACCGATACTAAGTAGATTGAAGCGCAACGGTCCGGTCCAGGCAATGATAATAGTGCCAACACGTGAATTGGCTGTTCAAGTAACAACTGAAATCAATAAGTTTGCGAAATATACCAATATCAGGACCGTAGCAGTTTATGGCGGTCAAAGTATCAGCCTACAGCAAGATCTGTTGAGGAGAGGAGTCCAGATAATTGTGGCAACGCCGGGGAGATTGATCGATCATCTAAAGCGGGGCTCCATTCAACTCGATGATGTACGATATGTAGTTCTTGACGAAGCCGACAGAATGTTGGATATGGGCTTCATTGATGATATTAGATTTATTTTGTTCTATGTAAACGAAACAAGGCAGACATGTCTTTTCTCTGCAACCATGCCACCTGAAATTCTTAGACTAGCTCAAGACTATATGAGAGAACCTTTGGAAATAAGGTTAAACGAGGAGGAGCTGAGTCTAGATACAATCGATCAATCATATTTGATTGTCCATGAAAAGGAGAAATTTAAGTATCTGTGTAACTTCATAAAGGATCGAGATCGAAAACAAACTATAGTCTTCGCTGCCACGAAACAAAGGGCCCAGAGGCTCGCGGTCGAGCTTAAGGAGACAGGATTCAAAGCCCTGACAATCCATGGCGACCTTTCACAAAAGCAAAGAGACATTGCAATGTACAGGTTTAAGAAGGGAAACGAAGACATTTTAGTTGCCACAGACATTGCAGCGAGAGGAATAGATATTCCTGCCGTAGGTCATGTGATCAACTACGATATTCCTGAGGATCCTTTAATATACTTCCATCGAATTGGAAGGACTGCAAGGGCTGGAGGAACAGGAAGAGCCATCTCACTGGTTTCTCAGGACAGAGTTGATAATTTCGGCAGGATACTCAATCAAACCCGACAACCAATCCGCAAATTAAACGATGAGATGGGTATTGCAGTTCCTGTTGTCAAGCAGCGGCACGAGGTACAGCGGGGATATCATAACAATAGTTATCATATGAGACAAAGCTATGGTCGAAGAGGTTCTTACCGGCGAAATCTTGGATACAGCAGAAGGTACACGGAGCGAAGATACATCAGCGGCGGGGGAGATCCACATCGTGCTGGTGATTCAGGGTCGTGGGGTAGGCGAACTAGGTTTCAGAAGATAAAGTAAAGAACGTCCAAGCCCCAGGAACAGCTCATGTAGCAATGAAGCAATTGGTTTACGTACTACGATCAGAGCAAAGGGTTCTGTCGTTCGATCAAAGCGCGTTTTGGGGATAATTTAGTCAAAAGTATAAATTTCTTCAAGCTATTAAGCGAGTATAATTCTTAAGTGCAGTGAAAAAATTCTCCATATCGCTAAATATATATCTAAAAATTGTAATAGAAACGTATGTACATGCGTTCGACCGAGTATGAAGATTCGTTTGTTAAGATCGCAGGACTAATCGGTGGAGAAGAATATCTCAAGGTTGCTCGTGGACTTCTAAACACGAATGATGCAACTGATGAAGAGATTGCGAGCGTTACCGGTCTGAGAATTAACATCATAAGAAAAGTTCTTTACGATATGTTTGGAAAAGCTTTAATTACAGGAATAAGAGTGAAGGATGAAAAAAAGGGCTGGTTTGTTTATCGATGGAGGGCAAAAAGGGATCAGGTAGACAGTTTTATTGATAATCAAAAGAAAAAGGTCCTTGACAGATTACAGAAGCGATTGGAATATGAAGAGTCTTCCGAGTTTTACCATTGCGGAAATAAGGACTGTCCGCGCGTTAAGTTTGACTCAGCCGTAGAATTGTTCTTTAAATGTACAATCTGCAGAGGACCGCTTAATATGGTTGATAACGGGAGGGTAAAAGACGCACTTCGGTACAAAATAGAACAAATAAGTGCCGAGATGTCTTCAAGCAAGCCATAGGCTTTTCGGTTTATTAATGTGGCGCAGCCTATCCTGTAGGGACTTATGTTCAAAGGTTTCCTCGATGATCCGAAGCTAAGATCAACGATTAGACTAATGCACCACCGTATGCAACTCTCCCTCAGGCAATCACGTAAAGCATCTGTACTACTGTCAAAGGGTTTGGACCTTGTAAAAAAGTACTATCTCACCATCATCTTGTTGCCTTACTTTGTTCAACTTCAAGTTGATCGCTTCCGAAATTTTTTCGTATCCGTCTCCCTCGACCAGTGTAGTTGCTGACCTTCCACCGACCAATTTAGGGGAGATCGTAACAATGAGCTCTTCAACAATTCCCAACTTGAACAGTGACCAATTCAGCTCTCCTCCGCCTTCTGCAAGGATCTTTCTGAACCCCATTTTCTCGAGAAGTAGAAACGCTTCCTTGAGATTAACTAACCTATTTCCAGCAGTGATTACTATTGCTCCCATACTTCGAATTTTTTGGATATTAGATGTAGATGCACGTTCTGATACCAGTATTATTGTTGTAACCCTGGAAGCGGTCCTCAAAATCTTGGAGTTTATGGGTATTCTGCCCTCGCTATCAACAATTATTCTTGCAGGATCTTCTCGTTCTCTGCGTTTGATTAGTCGCACCGTTAGCAAGGGATCGTCTACAATGACTGTCGAAATTCCCACTAGTATTCCGTCAACAGAAGCGCGTAATTTGTGGACTCGTCTCAAATCTTGTCTAGATGAAATTTTTGCATTTCCACAAATCGTCGCAATTTTGCCATCGACAGTCATAGCAGCATTAATCATTATTCGCAACTTCGAATTGTGTCCCATCGACAAACCTCCCGTGTATCATTACCGCCTTTATCGAATCCTGGTTAGCTCTATGAACTATCGAGGCGATTGGATTATGCATTGGATACAGATCCGCATGGCTCTTGTCGATAAATATTAAATCTGCTTCTCTTCCACGTTCAATACATCCTCTATTGATTCCAAGAATTTCAGCGCCATTTACTGTAGCCATTTTTAGGATATCCTTAGCATTAAGAAAAACATGTTCAACGGACCTAGAGGCCTTCCAGATGTAATCTAGTTCCCGCAATATATCTGGGGGGTTTAACATTACATTGTCACTCCCTATGCCAATGACGCAACCTAGCTCCAACATTTTTGCAACTTTTGGAATCCCTGCCCCCACTATCCCGTTGGCCCTGGGACAGATAACAATTCCTATCCTATTTCTTGATGCTACCGAAATTTCTTGTTCTGTGGCATGAGTCATATGAATAAGAATATCAGGCCGCAAATGTTGGATTATTCTTGTTACTTCTGTCTTGCCGGTCTGCGATTTTGAGAATTCAACTGTGCCTTCGGATTCAGCGGCATGAATTGCAGTTAACAACCTCTTTTTTTTCTTACCATGACCAGTCAGAATATTGTTTCTCGTTGTAATTAAGTCCCTATATTGCTGAAGTGATTCATCAGTATTCTCATTTGCTCCGCTAATTCCAAAACCATCTGACATCTGTAAAACACGTGAAGCATTCCGCAGTACACGAGGCGGAAGTCTTTGTGCCCCACCGCTGAGCATCTTGGTCGCAATATTACTGTCTGTACTGCCTACGTTTGAACTCCTATCGAAATAGTACTCAACTCGACCAAATAATACACATTTAATCGGTAAGCCTGAAATTGCATTTCTGAGCAATGTGATGCCTTCAACACCACCTTCACGAAAATCTGCGAAGGTAGTTATTCCTTTTCTCACCATTGACAAAGCAGAACTTCTCATAAATGTTTTTAGATGATCTGGGTTGCTCCTTCGTAGTATTCTCTCTTTCACTCCGTAGAGTGGATGAACTCTCGCATCTAGTCCAGAGTTCACCGCCAAATCTTTTCCAAATGAATCGCCTAAGTGGGTATGAGCGTTGATTAGACCGGGGGCTATTAGAAATCCTTCTGCATCTATTATTGTGCCATCCCGGGATCCCCCTTCGCTACTGGTACGGTAAGTACCACTTTTTGCTTCCTGAATTAGACCATCTGTACCGATCTCAAGGTAGCCGCGCGGAACAAATGTTAAATCTTTGCCAAGAAGTAGACTAGCATTCTTAAGCACTAGAGACAATTCAATTCATAAACCGGTACGAGCTTCCCCTCGTGTCGAAGATCTCTTATCGTATCAAGTGCCCTCGTAGCAGCAAGGGCAGCCTTTCTGCCAGTTTTCCCAGTCCCTATCCCACACTTTAAAATGATCCCGAGGTCCTGAGTAACTTTCTCTAAAGTTTCCTTCACATCCTGTTTTGTTGCACCGCACGACACAACCATATAGTTGTCTCCACCTAGAAAGAAAGTCAGCGACTCTTTCTTAAGAAATTCTTCGGAAAGCCTAGAATAAATCTTAACGACAATAGCTGTAATTTCATAAGGAGAAAGTCTCGAACATATATCCGAAGAACCATTAATGTCGACATGCATTAATTGCACAACCTGGTCGTCTTGCGAAATGGAACTACAAGACGTTCGGTATAGTTTTTCAGTCTCGTACATTTCTGGTTGATTTGAGATTGATGTTCTTTTTTTTCGGACTTCGTACGCATCCAAACTCGCTTGATATGGGGTCACGCCTATCCCAATGGCCATAGAAAGTCTAAAGCTCCTGTATAGGGTAGAAAGCTCATCCTTGATCGCTAAATGATCCGCAAGAGAGAGCCCGTTACTTATCACGAAATACTCGTCGAATCTATTCGAATAAACAATACATTCCTTGGCGGAGAATAATCGCTGCAAATCATAATACAATTTTGCCTGAAACATCTGCAATTGAGTTTCCCTGTCGTATCCGAGGGTAAGGGTCCATGAGCCGTATTCTTCGATCCTAACGAGTGTAAGCTGTATCGTCAATGTATTACTTTCATCTTACCTTGAACCTTCGATTTTTTTGCTTTGATTTTCTTAATTTTTATTGCCATATCAACTGCACTGTTTACTGCCCGGATTGGGACTACCTTGATGCGTTCTCTTGCTTGGTCAAAAGTCATATTTGGGCCGCTAACCCCAAGTGCGACGGGCTTCCCGTGCTCAAGTGACAAATCGGCAATAAGCCTGGCCGCATTTCCTGCGACTATTTCATCATGGCTAGTCTCCCCCTTAATCACTGCTCCGATGGTGACGACAGCGTCCACATCCTTTTTTTTCAGAAGCTCCCGAACTATCAATGGCATTTCGAAGGAACCTGGAATATAACAAACATATGTGATGAGCGCGTCTATTTTCTTCGCGTGCTTCTTCGCGATATCGAGCATCGGGATAGTGATGTCGTCGTTAAATTCCGAAACTACCACTCCAATTCTGATTTTATGCAAAGATAAAATTGTGGCACCTTAGTTTATATCTTGGCATAAATCTTTTTTTAGTTCGCGTGACTCTATTAGAGGAATATTATTCTTGCTTGCATATTTTCTTCCTCTATCTATCGAAAGAGCCTTGCCAGTAGAGCTATCCAACATTTCACAAATTATTACAGCAGGCACCAAACCTGCTATCTTCACGAGGTAAACACAAAGTTCAGTGTGTCCTGTTCTCTCATATAGCAAGCCTTTGGATGCGATTAAGATCGGCACATGACCAGGAGCACGAAAATCATTGGAAAATTTTTCGACACCTGCTGAGTCGATCTTTCTGCAAACCTCAGCCATCTTTGTGATTGTCAGGGCTCTATCAAAATCAGTGATCCCAGTATATGTATCTCGATGGTTAACCGAAATGGAAAAACTAGGTCTGTCACCATAAGGCGTTTTCCCTGAGGTTAGTTTCTTAAACATAGGATTGATTCTTGATAGACCATGCAAGATATCATGCATATAGACCAAGCCCAACTTCACTGCGATTTCGTGAGAGACTGCCAAACATATTAGCCCACCTGCGATCGTTCTGAATTCTGCAATATGGCTAGGACTAACGTGTTCGGCTGGCAAGATCATATCGATCTCGTTTTCTCGGCCTTTATCGTCGTGAACTAAAACGAATCTTCCTTCTCTCAACGCAGTTATAGCTCCCCCAACAGAATCCATACTGGTAATATGTTACAAGAATCGATTATATAGTTTACTAAATGAGGCGTAGTTACTATTTCATTGGTAGATTGTGTGTCACATATTTGCCGATAATGTCTGTTTCCACATTCACTCTGTCCCCGACTACTTTTAATCCTAAAGTTGATACAGCCAAGGTGTGTGGGATCAAAGCCACCGAGATTATTGTGCCTTGAATATCTACCACAGTAAGACTTACTCCGTCGATTCCTATTGATCCCTTCGATACAATCGAACAAATAAGTTTTCGATTATGAATTCTTATCCATAGCTTAGTTTCCCCCCGAGCCTTTATGACCTTCGTAATTACACCCACGCCGTCGACATGGCCAAGTAGGAAATGTCCTTCCAGTCTCTCTCCCACTTTCAAGCTCTTCTCTATGTTTACCACATCTCCAGCTTTTAACAATCCAAGACAGGTACGATTCATGGTTTCATCTATAATTTCAAAATCGGCAGTCTTCGATATTCTAGTAACTGTTAGACATGCACCGTTTATACACAGGCTATCACCAATTTTTAAATCCTGCCTGACTTTTTTTCTGAGCGTTAAGGATAATCTGGTATTAGCTGACTTACCGTTCCTTTTGACATTACGGATTGATTTTACCTCTGCTAGACCTTGTATAATACCTGTGAACAATGCTTAGGATTACGACGCAGCTTCGCTAGAAGCCGGCTAAAAAATATACCGTTTAACGAACGGTAATTGAATAAACGTAAATATTGCTTCAAGACACTTACTTAGTACGGCTAATTTGTCGCGTCAAATAATGTGGCCCGCAGGTAGAAAGCTATCAGTCATAAGCAAACTCCAAAATTGATTTGGCTTGTTTGTAATGCACCGCGTCTATCATTTTACCCTCTACCTTCAATGCCCCTTTCCCTTTTCCTTTTCTCATTCCAGGCCCTAATTCTCTAAGAACTTTTGTGGCCCATTCAATTTCACTATTACTTGGCCTAAAAACTTCGTGTACAGTTTGTATCTGGTTTGGATGTATTATGCTCTTACCAGCATAACCTAATCGTTTCGCTTTGACAGCGTCATTTCTTAACCCACTGATATCATCCACCTTTTGCCAAATGGCATCGATCGCCATGGCGCCGGCAGCTCTAGCATCGACAGGAATTTTCATTCGCGCATAACTGTAACCTGCTGGATCGTCTTCAACGTGATCGAGGCCCATATCATAGAGAAAGTCATAGACCCCGAAAATTATCGCCTCTATTCTTTGGTCTGCTGCTGCTATAGTATATGCATTTACCACTCCTTCAGCGGTTTCCACAGTTGGCATTAATTTAACACTATTTTTTTTGATTTGTCTCCTTTCCTCTATTTCATTAATAAGAGAAATGAGCTCCAAGAGCTCTCTCTTATTGTTTACTTTCGGAACGACGATTCCATCAAGCCCTTTCTGGACCGTAGAACGCAGGTCTATTTTTGAGATTCCTGATTCTCGGGAGTTTATCCTGACATACACCTTCTTCGTAAACTTGTAATCTGCCCTCTGCCTGAGGATATGCTGTACCATTTTCCTAGCTTTTACTTTTTCGGACGGAAGCACAGAATCTTCCAAATCAAAACATATAATGTCAGCATTCAACTGTTTGGCTTTAGCGACGAAACGTGGGTTAATTGCTGGAACAAAAATTAGGCTTCTAAAGGATGGCATGAAAAAGGGAAATCAATAAGATAGAAATTAGAGTTTCTGAGGTGTGGTTAGAATTTTACCGATCTGTTCTGCCCTGGCCATCATCACGTGGCCTTTAACCATATCATTGAATGGAAGGATCGTATGGATTAACGGTTTGATTTTACCCTTGCTAGTCCAATTTATCACTTCTTCGAGTTCGGCTTTGGTCCCTTGAGTGGAGCCTAGCAAGTTGGTTCCCCTAAAGAATAGATATCTTAGATCCAAGGTAGAATCGTAACCAGTGGTCGCACCGGTGGCTACAAGAGTTCCGCCCATCTTTAGAAGCCCAACTTCCTGGGGAAATGTGGCCTTTCCGATGTGTTCGAAGACAACGTCTACTCCTTGTTTTTTCGTAATTTCCCTAACTCTTTTGGACCAATCTGCTTCTCTATGGTTAACAACATAGTCCGCGCCGATTTCGATACACTTATCCATCTTTTCCTTGTTGCCGGCTGTTGCTATTACTGTACAGTTATACAATTTCGCTATCTGAATCCCTGCCATTCCTACACCGCTAGTTCCTCCCATTATTAATACCGTTTGACCAGGCCTTATCCTGGCTCTACCGACTAACATATGCCATGAAGTCATGCCAACCATGGAGACCGCTGCAGCGGTTTCAAATGGAACATTATCTGGAATTTTGGAAATGTTAACCTCTGGCAGATGGGTATACTGTGCAAAACCACCCCAAAGTGGGCCTGTCTGGAAACCCCAAATCGTTCTATCATTACAGTCATATTCCCTTCCGGCAGTGCACATGTCGCAAACTCTGCAACTCATATTGGAATGCGAAACTACTCTATC
>AF_2010_repII_A001DRAFT_10000044_pt1 | contig 18561 bp, 15 predicted proteins | sample AmaForreplIIA001_FD_9190 | JGI IMG/M metagenome (IMG submission 9190)
CTTTAGCAAGACTTGCTAATTATTTTTTAAATGAATCTTGAAATTATTCCTTCCGATTTTAACGCTGTTGTTATCAAATGATATTAGCTAAGTTGATGGAATAGCGTGAAACAATCTCTAATCCATTACCCTATCTATGTAGTTAATTATCCATAGCCAAAATTCACTGTAAAGAGTACCTCTATAACTAAGTTCCAGTGAGTAATTAGCGCTGTAACACTGGTGGCACTTGTCGGTACACTGTCATTCACCTACTACTTGCATTATGACCTTACGCTCTCTTTTTCTAGTATCCATCTCTAACAGGACGATTTGTTGCCACATTCCTAGGAGGAGGGTATTGTTTCTAAAAGGGATTGTTAGACTTGGACCAACGAGGGAAGCGCGAATGTGTGAATGGCCGTTTCCATCATGCCAAGTCTTATCGTGTTCGTATTCTATATTTTTTGGCACAATTCTGGAAAGCATTTTAGGAAAATCAGACCTGAGTCCTGGTTCAAACTCAATAGTGGATATTGCTGCTGTTGATCCGACAACAAATATTGTAACGTTTCCGTCTTGCAGTTTGGTTTCCTGAATTGCTTTGGAGGTTTGTGTTGTCAGGTCAATCATATCACCTTCTCCTTCTGAGCTCACAGCAATATCTTTAGTAATTATTTTCATCAGCCAATTTGTCTTCTTCCAACTTGTTTAACAAGCTTTGGATAGGCCGATGATCATTGTCATCATTTTGTGATACCCTTTTGAAAAGTGAGTACAATCTTAACTATAAACACGAATTTTTTTGTTTGGCCCATCCTAGAACCATCCCAAAATCCAGTGATTCAAATAATAATATAGCGACAGTCGATCTGGGCCTTTATCACATATCTTAGCATTTAGGGTTTTCCAAATATTGAACAAACCGGCAATTTCGCCTGCACAAAAATGGTTCTTACTATTTTGCCATTATTTTAAAGGAACGAATCATCTTTTCGATCGAGGGCAAATATATGTTATAATTATTGCTGTCTGCGTGATATGAAAGAATATATGCTTTGGAGCTGGAGCTGGAGCTGGAGCTGTTAATAGTCCAAATACTCATCGCCTTCCCTACACCTACTATTGGGTCCTTATAAGTAAACGCTACAGAATATGCTTTGTGTCCACCTAAAGAGCTACTCGCATTTATTCGAACCGGAGTAAAATTGGGAAATGACTGAGCTAGGAAATTCAACTCCTGTTTTGAAAACGCAGTTAGATTTGATGTAGAAGAAGTTACATTTGCGGATTCTATAAGTAGATATTCTCTAAAGATTTGGGATAGCCCACCCTGTGGTGAGAGGAAATTCACAATCATATTGTGTGAACCTTGTGTAATTCCCGGAGCAAATTGGATTTTTTCCCAATCTATTGGGTATTGGATTTCGAAACCGGTATTAGGATCTTGATAGTCAACAAATCGATCCTTCATTTGGCCCATTGAAATGTTCAGATTGACGACTAAATATGCGGAACTAGACAATGCCAGTAATATAACTAACGATAGTGAAGTAAGCATCAATCGAATTCTCAGTTGGAAATACATAATTGATTCACTTGTACCTCTACTCAAAAACGATATTGATTGTTTTTAGGGACATAATAGTGTTACAATGCGAATACATGATAATCACTAACATAATAAGACAATTGATAATCCACCCTCTGATCGTGGAGGCATCAGTAATATCGATAAATCCATCCCATATAGTAAGGCCTGATAATCGTTGTATTTTTGTGAGAGGAGTGATTTCCATAATTCTCACACTTGTTCGTTCAATTGATTCGTCTAAAATTGCTCATGAATGTGGCTGAGAGTAAGAGATTATAACCGAGTAAAGGATTTTTGGTACTATAACTGACAAAGATGAATAATGTAAAGATCGTGAGCATTTTACGCCAAATAGGTTTTTTACTTGAAATGAATGATGAAGATGAGAGTCCAAATATTATTTTTAAAATTAGATCCTATAAGAGGGCGTCAGATACCATAGCCAATTTGTCTTCAAATATCGAGGACATTTATGCAAAACACGGAGTGAAGGGGCTAATGGAAATTCCTTCAATAGGGAAGGCAATTGCATTAAAGATTGAAGAATATTTTAAGACAGGAAAAGTTCAGTACTTGGAAGAATTAAGATCTGACGCTGATATAGACATAGAAGGATTCTATGGCCTAGAAGGTGTAGGGCCAAAGACCATTAAACTGTTTTACGACCAGCTTGGGATTCGGGATTTATCAAGTTTAGAAAGAGCAGCTTCAGAGGGAAGGCTTCGCGAACTTCGTGGATTTTCCAAGAAAAAAGAAGAGCTAATTATTAAAAAAATTCAAATGTTCAAGAAGGGGAGAAAACGGTTTCTACTAGGAGACGTTTATCCACTGATAAAACAAATCGAATCTCGTCTTTTGAAGTTTGGAGCAGATCACGTCGCTGCGGCAGGCTCTTTTCGTAGAATGAAGGAAACCGTTGGAGATATTGATTTTGTCGTAGTTTCAAAAGATGTTGAAAATGTGACAAATTATTTCACATCTATGCCTGAAGTAGCTGAGATTCTAAGTAAAGGATCGGCCAAAGCCTTTGTAAGGCTAAACAACAATCTAGATGCGGATTTATTGGTTGTACCTGAAGAAAGCTTTGGCTCGGCATTGCAATATTTCACGGGAAGTAAAGATCATGGTGTTGCAATGCGTAAGTTGGCTCTGTCCAAGGGTCTTCATTTGAATGAATGGGGGGTATTTGATAGTTCACAAAATAGGATTCCTTGTTCGAGTGAGGAAGACGTATACCGTTTGTTCGGCTTAGAATGGATTCCTCCTGAAATGAGAGAGAATAAGGGAGAGATTCAGCTTGCAAGAAGAGGTGAAGGCAAGAAACTTCCCAATCTAATAAATTACAACGATCTGAAAGGCGATTTGCAAGTTCACAGTAATAGCACAGATGGCACCATGTCAATTCAGGATATGGCCTTGGCAGCTAGTCAACGATTTGGACTGCAGTACATAGCTATAACTGACCACACAAAAGGTTTGAAATTAACAAACGGTTTGGATGAAACCCAATTGCTGCACCAAGCAAATAGAATTGAGGAACTAAACGATAGGATCATCAACACTCATGATGACGCAAGACCGGCGAATGCTAGCCAACCAGAATTTACAGAAAATGGGGAAACATGTGGTCACGATTTTCAAATATTATCTGCTGCCGAAGTCAACATAATGAAGGATGGATCCCTTGATATTTCTAGTAACGTATTAGATAAATTGGACATTGTGGGTGCAGCAATCCATTCAAATTTTTCACTACCAATTGAAATTCAAACTGATAGACTCATTAAGGCAGCCAAAAATCCTAGTGTTGATATCATATTCCATCCCACAGGCAGGAGAATAAACAAAAGAGAAGGATATCCAGTCGATATCGAAAAACTGGTAGATGTTGCAAAAGACACGAAAACAGTACTCGAAATCGATGCACACTACGACCGTCTTGATTTAAAAGATGAATATATTAGAATGGCTGTGCAAAAGGACGTTAGGCTTGTTATTGACTCGGATGCACATCATCCAATACATTACGCATTCTTAAAATTCGGAATTGGTCAAGCGAGAAGAGGTTGGGCTGAAAAATCAGATATCCTAAATACAAAATCCGCAGACGAATTACTTAAGGCCCTGAAGTGATTCTATCTGTTTAAGGGAACAGATCAAATGTTTTGCCTAGTATATATTAACGGTTAGCCTTTCAAGGATGCTCGCGGAAAGGTCCTACTTCTAACCCTTAGCTTTTGATGTTTCTCAATAAATTATGGAACCAATTTAGGATTGTGAGATTATTGATCGAAATATATCTATCTACTATATCTGGAAACCGTGAGTTTATTTTTAGCCAAGTCAAGNGTGGAGTAATCGATTATTCTAAAATTCTGATCACTCATCAAAGTTGTATTCTTANGTCAGNAATCATAAGCGTACCATACCCTGCTAACCTCATAATTCTGCTTATTATCACAATAAAATACTGAGAATAACGATCACTTCTAATTAGGTGCCATACCTGAACAAGACTTCGTGGCATATGCGTGATAATAAATTTGAGAATTGGTATAGAGAAAAATTATGGTCTCTAGCCGATAATGAAAGTATATCTGGTGGTCAGTTAGACCATTTTTTGGGGAGAGGTGTACAACTGATCTCACCGGCAAGCGATTTTGGATTAGAATCTTTGGGACAAATAATACCAAAGATCTTGATAGGTGCATCTGAGGAATATATTGAAAGTTTGAAGATTCCATATCAGGCCACTAGCTATATTGCAGCGAATACAGCTCCTAATGGTGATTCGTACGTTTACAAAATACCAGGGAAGGAAGGAGGCGGTGTACTTTTGCTATTTGGAGGTCAGAGAAAACTTGGTGACAACGCCTTTGCATCGATTAGTAGAATATTGTTAGGACATAAGGCGACGATGGTGAGTGTTAAAAACCTAATGATAAACAAGCATCACATATGGAATTGGCAATTCTTTGGAAACAATTTCAAGAAATCTGATCCAGAACTGTATGAAGATTTAGTCAAGCTAGATCAAATTAGAAAGAAGAGCACATTATACTGCGTTGTAGTTGCTCGCTATGCCAATAGCATGAAAACAGTGAACATTTTAGAGGAATACAGAAAAAATAAAATAGCAATACTCAATCCTGCGAACAATATAAAGGTAATATTCATAACCTCTCAAAGTGGCTATGACTATGTATCCAACAAAATACCTGAATCTAATCTCTTAAACTATATTGTCACGGGTGAAGAATTTGATATTTACGAAGCCATGGTAACTTTGAGAAAAAAATATGACGTGAATATCCTGTTAAATGATGGAGGGAGATACATGTCAAACGGGGTTCGAGATGCAGGACTGTTGGGAGAAGAAAGAATTACGCTAGAGCCATATCCTGGAATAAGAGTAGTACCTGAGGAATTAGCTTCTTCATCTATACTCGGCAGTAAAGGGATAGGCCTTGATGGGAATGAGTTGCAGGGGACAATATTGGTACATTCTACCAAAATTGGGCAGGAGAGCGCAAACATATACCTATATCCTTTAGATGATCAAAGAGTAATGAGAACCTACAGATAAATATGGATCTTGTTATTTTAGTTTAGTATTGCGATCTTCCTCGATGAATACTTCACTTTTTGACAAGTAGATTATATCGTACTAACTATCCTTGTTCAAGGCAAAGGATATATTCATCGAAGCACCAAGAAGTTCGTGCTACACTCATAAATTTGATTCAAGCAAAATCTAAAGAGATCTCTAATCATATTTACAACTACTCGCCACATGATAAGCAAATTCTAGATATGTTCCTACCAGTTTTTGGTTTGACCAAAATTACAGTTTAGACAATCAAATCTTCACGATGTCTTTTGTGCCAGTAAAATATATTCCTTTGATCACATTTTATGCAATTGAAAAAGCTCTTTTGATAATCTCCTCTTGGACAGGGTTCTAGCATGATCGAATCGTATTCTGGCGCCGGCAAAAATATACTAGTATATATCCCACAATTGGGACATCGAATACTCTTTTTGCCAGTTATTGTAGCTAATGGTTCTCTGTGATTCTCCATTATACCACTACAGCTACGTCACCATCAATTGATTTTAATCTACTTGGGCAGAATTGTCAATTATTTCTAGTTTAGGACATTGATTGGTTTACGTTACCATTGGATCTAGCACAAGGATCTAGTTCCTACTCGATTCTTGTAATAATAAAAATTCTACATCCTAACTAGAATTCTTTCAATCGGCTTATTATAGCAATAGGGTAAAGTGTACCAACCACAATTTAATTTTACAAATGAAAATTGATGACTATTGAACTGTATTACCTGTAATGTGTAATACTAGCCTCAATCCCTTGTTCTCTTTACCGAATCGTTTAATTTACTTGCTATTAACCCATCGTGTGAAAGATAATTATTGGATCAATTCCATAGACTAGGGTCCTTAAGTATCTTAGGTGACATGTCTACCATAATAACGTGGGCTAAATCCATAGTGGACGTTGCATTTCTTGAGCAGTGTAAATCCCAATATTAGGAAACCCAATAAGTGTCATTTCTGTTCATGAATTACTAACACTGGCTTGTTGGTACTATCTATCACTTTTCTAGTAACACTTCCGTGAACCTTTATGGAGCCAGTAATTTTACTACTAGCCATGATTATTAAATCAACATTCATGGCCTGAGCAACTTCAACTATTTCTTCTAAAGGAGACCTGCCGGTCTGGATTTTGTACGAAATTTGGCTTTTCACTCCTGCCTGCTTGCAATACTTTATCTTTTCTTCCACCATATGCTTTACCCCACCATAAATTGTAACTTCTAATTTTTCGTCCGTTACGGTCGACCCGTCTTGTCCTCCTGATGAAGTAGCTATTAGCGCGCTAGAATCAGTTTTTTTAACATGTTCAATCACATTTAGGATTATTATTTCCGCACCAGATAATTTTGAGATATAAATGGCATGACCTAAGGCCTTGTCAGACTTTTCTGAGCCATCGTGGGGTATTAATATTCTGCTATAGCCAATTCCATAGCCGTTGGTTTGATCTTGTGAAGCTTCGAGTTCTGTATTTGGGTCTGAGACTTGATCACTATCCACGATCTCAAATACTTTTATTATTATATAAACAATGACGTTGAGGTGCTCGTTTCCGACAGAATTGTTCACATGTGATTATCAGTACTCGATCAATTAGACAAATTGAAACCTCTTTCTCCGCACTAAAGTTCAAGAGGGCTGATAAAATTTTCATTAGTATCATCTTCATGACGGNAAATAACAGGCATTNGCAATTCAATTAATGACCGTTGATGTAATTTTATTTTTCAGGTTGCCTAAGTGCTATCAAGTGTCTACTAACGTTATCTCCAAGTGCAATACATTCCTTTAGCTGCACTGCTACGTTTATTTTTCCGTCGAATGTCTTTTGTATTATCCTATCGTGGAATCCGTGACAAACGGTGTCTTGATCCATAAGAGCAATCTTGTGTAGTATACAATTCCGACTTATTAAGGAAAAATTCCCGTCATTTTCCTTGCGAATTGTGGATAGAAAGCCTAACTCGTTAGACACAGAGCTAAGAATTCGTAATGAATCTTCAAAATTCTCCGAGCTATCATGATTCCTAATTCTCTCCTTAATATCCATCGCTAAATCATCCGCTACCAATGCAACTAACCTTTTTAATTGCTCGCTTCCCAATGTCGTCTCGATCTTCTTAAGAATGAGTGATAGGAAAAAATCGTACTTTCTCGGAAATAGTTCACGTCCGTCTTCTGTTAATTCGTACAACTTTCTTGGTCTCCCCAAATGAACAATTCTAAAATAGGATTTTACAGTGTTTTGCGACTGCATTGAACTTAGATGAACTCTTACTGCGCTTTTTTGAATCTGTAACTTGCTTGCAATTTCTCCAGAGGTTTTTGGACCATCAAGCAGCAGCTCAAGTATAGCTCTTTTAGTATCTCCTAAAAAAGCTGTACTTTGTTCGCTACTTTCACTCAATTGGGACCATAGTTACAATTTAATATATAAATTCTTCCTGGTTTAGTTGGCTCAAACCGAAACCATGAAATTTATAAAACAACTAGTTTTTAATATTATGGATACCATATGGTGTTTAAAGCATATCTGATGTTATTCCGATTATACTCGAAAAACAACTATCGGAGGACTTCAGTAGCAGCGTTTACATTGTCGCAGCCCTAATCCCATCTGGACTGTGAAAGTATTAAGAATATCCTGCACAATCACTTGGCTCACAAAATAAGAGGTAGTTGGGAGGTCGATTAGGAATTACACAACTGATAATGCAGCATTTGACAGAATTCATAGACAACAATGAGGAGGATCCGATGAATTGGCATGACAAGCTCTCCGTCATCGCTGGTAATAACACATCTTCCAGCCCTTCACATGCAACAAATCCAAAAGCTGCTGATGGGGATCTTTCTTTTTTTAATAGTAGTTTGTTACTCACTTATCCCACATTGATACCTGGCAGGAAGGACCATGTTATAAGTGCAAAGTCATATGGATTAAGTTTACGTCTTCATCGGACTTTGAATTCTAAATATAAAATAGCATAATTCTAAAATATTTATTTATTTGTGTGTCTTGGACTAGAAATTAACTAATTAGATTGAAAATAAATGCAAAAGTCAGGCAGGTCAATTTTTGCAACTAGGATTGAGCTGCTTCATGTATTAGTTTTGACCTTATAATTTGATTTTACAAAATTATGACGTCGACTCAGTACGTTAGGATATAGGATAAATATTAAAAAATAATATTCATCTTTAAAAACAATGATTGCTTTTCAAAGAATATTATGAATCTATTAGAAGAATTAACATTGAATTACAACCTCAAATTTATCCAGCTTGAATGTCGGATTTACAAGTGTAACAGATCTGCCCTTTATATTCATTGTTATTGCTAAGATGATTAGTAATACTTCATAACATAAAATGAGTTTTACTTTTCCAAAGATGAATAGATGGTCCAATCAGCTTCTAATAATTTTACAGCGTATCCATAGCCGGTCAGTTGGTAAGTCATAACTTACTATATGCTTTATATGTAATTACACCCATTATATAAGTATGAACAAATCGGTACGTTATGGTGATTACTCGCCTTCCAATAATCAAACAACATCTATCACTACTAATTCCTTACTCAAATGTCCGAGTTGCGGCAACGAGAATATAATTACCGATTCTGACTCTGGAGAAATGATTTGTGTAGAATGTGGCAGAGTGATTTCAGATAAAATGCAGGAGATACGACCCGAATGGCGTACGTTTTCTACTGCAGAACCAGAATTAAGGACGAGAATTGGGATTCCAGAGTCACTCGCAAGACACGATATGGGGTTATCAACTGTAATAGGAAGAACCAATAAAGACGCTAGCGGGAACAAGCTTGACCCCGCGATGCGAATTACTATGAACAGACTAGCTACTTGGGACATGCGCTCCCAGCTACATACTCCCAAGGACAGGAGTCTCAGACAAGCATTCTTTCAATTAGACATACTAAAAGATAAACTTGGACTATCGGACGGCATGGTAGAGAAAGCTGCATATATCTACAGAAAGGCACAGTCAATGAAGCTTACTCGCGGTAGAACCATTTCAGGAGTCCTAGCAGCTGCGGTATATATTGCGTGTAGAGAGTTAGGAGCATCAAGAACCTTAGATGACATAGCTACAGTTTGCAATGTGAAAAGAAAGGAGGTCGCAAAAGATTTTAGAATACTGCATACTAGACTTGACCTTAAAATTCCCCAACAAGATCCTATCAAATGCATAGTAAGGGTGGCAAACAAGGTTAGACTTAGTGAAAAGACAAAAAGGAAGGCTGCTGAAATTATGAGCACTGTAATGAAAGAAGAAGTCTCGGCTGGCAAGGATCCTATGGGTCTTGCTGCATCTGTACTATACTTATCAGGTATCAAGACTGGAGAGACAATAACCCAATCGAACATAGCGGAAGCTGCTGGTGTCACAGAGGTCACTATCCGCAATAGGGCAAAAGAATTAACGAAGAAGATAGAGTTAAAGTAGATTTTATTCTTCAACAAGGAATAATTGTTACACAAATGCTACGAAGAGGACTGTGCGATTGCAATCCTTTCTAAACGAGTAATCAATATTTTTTAGCCTATTGACAATTATTTCTTTTTGAGGTAAAGTAAACGCTCACTGTACTCAGTATTTGTGTCAACTCTGCCGTAGGTGTAGTCCTATTGCCTATCTATTTTCTAATCTTATAGATTAGTCATGTGTTTGCAAGTGAATTTTACCAATAGTTATGTTATGCCTGATAGGCCATGATGTAATATCTTATTCAAGCACATTGAAAATAGGGCTATGCAGAAGCAGGCTCCTTTCGGGTAATCAATCAACGTATTCCAGGAAGGTGAAGATGGATTACGAGCTTGTTGAGGTGGAGATACCGTCATGATAGCTTGGTTTAATTTCCTTGATTGGTACTGTATGAAGAAAATCATAAAATGAAGGCATGCATCACTATTCTTTTTTCTCCGACACTACACCCTCACTAATATGCATCACTATTCTTGGAATTAATTGAAAGTTCATATACTTGTTGTTGGAACAATATGCAGCGAAATTGAGGCGTGGCCCAGGTATACTAATAGGAGGAGGGATCCTCGTAATTGCAGGCATAATTATAGTAATACTATCAATCTATTCGCTAACGTCTTTGTCGATATCGATGCCTACAGATGTTTCTACCAAAAGCCTGATCAAATCAGCTCTCAATTTGAACCAAACTGCTGTCAAAGAGACCATTAGGAACATTGGCATTAGCTTAGGGTTGGCTTTTACTGGTATGCTAGTAGCTACTATATTGATAGTTAACGGAATCATAGCACTAATTGGAGGGACCGTTATTTTCTTCATCGACAGAAGACACGACAAATTAAATCCGCCACCACAACACTCAGGCAGCCCAGTTGGCCATTAGCCTATTCATTTCTGGGGTAAGTGTGTAACAAGACCTTAGAAGTATGGTAGTTTTGTCAAAATTCTCTGAAAGTTCCTTCCATCCATCTCATCAGAAGATGGGAGTCTGGTCTCGCGGTATTACCCAGGGAATTGAAAAGATTTCAGACTAGCTAAATTTGCACGGTATTCTGTAGCTATATAACATCATCTCCAACAACAATAATGGTATGGTGGCATTATGTTGCTGGCTGGACTAACAATCTAGAAGCCAGATAAAACAATTTTTCCAATCATAAATCCGGATTCCAGTTTTTTATGTGCTATGCGCAAATTTTCTGCATTAATTGGAGACAAAAAATCATTCAAAGTGGTTCTTATTTTTCCTCTATCTACAAGACTTGCTACATTATTGAGTAGCTGATGTTGTGCTATCATGTCATAAGTCTGAAATAATGACCGAGTAAACATTAGTTCCCAAACAAACGTAGCACTTTTCTGCCGCAGCATGCCCCCAAGATCAACCGGAGCCGTGGTTTCAACGATGGAACATATGCGTCCTTGTGGAGCAACCAACTGCTTCATGCTCTCAAAATGACCATCTGTATTATTAAGACAAAGAATATAATCAATGTATTCGGTATCTGGGAGAACTTCGATTTGAGATTTAAGGTCTTCTTTATGGTTAATCACATAGTCTGCGCCCATTTGCTTACACCACTCTCTTGATTCATACCTTGATGCGGTTGCAATTACCCTAATTTTTGGCAATGAATGTGAGGAACCAATATGGTTGTCTACAATATTTTTTGCGAGCTGTATTGCTATTGAACCTACTCCTCCTGCTCCGCCTATGATAAGAACAGTTGGCAGAATTTGCCTCTTACTGTTTGTACTAGAATTTAGATTTGGATTAGATCCTGCATGTTTCCTGCTTATGTCTTCAGCAATACACAATCTTTCGTATAGTGCTTCCCATGCAGTTATACTTGTGAGGGGCATAGCAGCAGCTTCTTCAAAGCTAAGTGATTTCGGTTTTCTTCCGACAATACGCTCGTCTACTACATGAAACTCGCAGTTTGCTCCTGGTCTGGAAATGTTGCCTGCATAGTAAACAGCGTCACCTTCCTTAAATAGTGTACATTCTGAACCAAGAGCTGTTATTTCTCCAGCAGCATCCCAACCTAATATAGTGGGAATATCTGATTTTTGTGCGAGTGAGTACATCCCTCTTCTAACCTTAGTATCCAAAGGATTCACTGAAATTGCTTTTACGCCTACGAGTAGATCATGCCCTTTGGGTTGTTTGGGCTGTTCGATGTCCAAATCGACTAGTGACCTTGGATCATCTATTGGTAAGTTTTTGTAAAATCCAACACCTTTCACTTGGTAACAGTGTAAAAATATATTCTAAACAGTATATCTGTATTCTTTCTTTGCACTCGAATTCTAGGCAAAATTTTGCTAATGTAACAACTCCAATAATAGATCACTGACTCTGTCAAGCAACCCCTTCTGCATTTACAGGTTAAAAGTGAATTAATTCTGACGGCTAATGAAGTGATCGCCTCAACGACTTTAAAAAGTCATGTTCGGGCCACGAATTCTAATAAATCATATTTCGGTATAGAGTTTAATCCCAGTGTGCTACCATTGCCCCATGATATATCAAATGCCAAAAAAATAACTGGCTACAACCACATTACTAAATGTTATTGTTCATTTTACAAAATCATAACTGCTGCACTTATAACAGTAGTCCATAAACCATCCTTATGTCCTTGAGCAGATTGGGTAAAGTTATGAGTCTTGTATATCTTGCCTGAAAGTTTCCATTGTTCTTCTCTTTGATCCCATGTCAGACTAGGATCATCAGGTAAGCTGATTGTTGTAGCGAGCATTTCCATTGCCATGTCCTCTGCGTAATCACCTGCCTTTTGAGCAGTTTCACCAAAAGAATGATGTTCTGACAGGTATCCATATTGAGAATGGTCAGCCGGTCTTGCTAGACCAATCGAAGCTGCAATCAATCTATTCGGCTCATTAGTGGCAGACTTGGCCATCACTGTAAATGCAATTTGCCCAGGCAACAAATGTCTTCTTCCCTCCTCTCTGGTTACAATTTTACATTCTGGAGGCATTATGCTGGAGACTGATACAAGATTTAGGTCACTTATAGCAGCATCACGAAGCGCGAGCTCAAAACTAGTAAGATAGTCTTTATGCAATCCCTTACCTTTAGTAAAAAATATCATTTTTGCTACAAATGATATGGTATCAGGACGCAATCTAATTGTATTAATGTCGTTCACGATGACTCTTCTCGGTCTTGTATAATACAATGCCAAATAGACCTTTCTATCACAGAGGTAAAAGTTTCCTCTTTACAAGAGCAAATTTTGTTATTAATCTGCGCAGGCGGGAATTATGTCAATTAAGCAGTTACACTGAACTTCTGCCAACTTGTATTGGGTCGATCTAACTTCTGGGCCTGGGGCGACGAAATAGTATAATCCATTGATCAAACGCATCTTAAATTTTGAAATGTTTTTGTATCATCTTGAACGGCAGCTCATCTGTTCTTTTGACGACAAAAGTGTAACATTTATCTCCCTTTCGTCGTACTTGACACGTTGAGTCCTCAATTTTCACCCTTTCCTTTATCTCGGACATCATAAGGAAGGCCGCTTTTTTTCTATCGATTTCTTGTCCTGAGGTTGCATTATCGATTAGTATGATAAGAAAATACTAGGGGCAGCTTTTGCTTTTTTCACATGGATGATAAATAAGGCCAAGATAAGCTGTTTTCTATGACCAGCTTCAGGCCAGCTTTGTCTTCGTCTATGATCCACAAAACAAATTATTGAGATTGTTAAGTTGGGGTAGATTTGTAAATTGCTTTGAAAAATGAATAAATATTTCGTATTCTCTTTTGTTCAGAGAACCCTTCAGTAGCTGTAAAAGTAGAAGGACTGAGTGCATCCTTGGAAAACTGGAAGTCTACAACAAACTTGAATTCTATTGTTTAGATATTTATTATTTAATCGTTCATGTGGCCGAAACTTTTTAGAGTATTTTAGATAAGTATAGAGAACACCTTCCAGCTACCCTCCTGTTCTAACTAGCACTTTGTCAACTTCCATCTACTTCATTTAATAGATAGATCACTAAGGAACCTGCAGTAACTCTTTCTGCTCTGCTACTTAACAGAGAATTGTAATTCTTTCCACCAATAGCTAAATGTAATAGAGCCGTCACATAAAGTTAATTGTCATAAAGGAAATAAATCATAAAGAGTATCTTTCTGAAGGTATGATAAGGACCACAATATCCTTGATAATCTTTGCTGCCATCTTTGTAGGAATAGCATTTCAAAACCCGTCCCAAGCAGCAAATGCATCGAATGTCTCAAAGAATTCGTCTATTAAATGTGAAGGTAATCATTGCCAGACACTAACATGTATCAACAATAAATGCCATAGATCGATGTCACTCTTTAACTCAACCCAACAGTTATTAAACTCGACTGGTCATTAGCTGTAGCTCTTGAAAACTGGGGCTTGAGGCTTCACATAAACAATTAACCATCAAACAATTCAAGATAAGGAGACTTGCTTCACGTATTGAAGATTTCAACATTTGGAAGGAAAGTTCAATGCGAATTGGCCCCAACAAGAAGATCAACAATAAATGTAGGTAGAACAAATAGGCAAATTACAAGCAAATAGACTAGTGAAGTAAGTTTCCGGTAATATCAAAGCCCCCTATTTGCCATTTTAGCACTCTGGATCTGGCATTATGATGGCGAAAAATCGAACCGACAATACCAGATAGTTGCCCGTATTGTGGATATGCAACACATAAATAATTTTTCACACAATATCTTGTACATTTTAATACTCAATTTGTCAAGTTAGTAGGTACTTATTACCAGTCAACGCATACCCGATTCAAGTATTTTCAGTAGTGTATTAACCTTCCCGTGTAGCCATGTAGATCGTTAATTCTACCGATGACGACTGGTAATACTATATGTAATCCAAAGGAAACCCCCAACCTCAAAAAATCATTTAAAAATCTGGGTCTGTCATACTATACTGGTGACCGAAGAAGGAATATACGTAAAAAGGATCCTAGTTCCCATTGATGGTTCTGAAACTTCCTTAAGGGCTGCAAAGTATGCCATACATGCTGCGAAATGCGAAAATGCTCATGTAACATGCATATATGTCATAACTGTCTTTCAAAACACTTCAGAATTTATAGAAAAGCCACCGTCATANTACGATGAGTTGGCTAGACCTGCCAAGATTTGGTTCGAAAGCATATTGAAAATTGGAAGCCAAATGGGCATAGAATCCAACAATATAGCTACCGACATAGTTAAAGAATATTCATCGGTATCGGGGGCCATCATACAATATGCATTGAACCATGAGGCGGATTTGATNGTTATTGGTACCCGGGGCAAAACGGGATTCAAACGATTACTATTAGGAAGTACTGTTGAGAATGTNGTTCGACATGCGCACTGTCCTGTCCTTGTAGTTAGATAGAGTGAATTAATTGGGTATCTTTGAGCTAAGAACAATAAATATAATAACTATATATGAGGATACGAGGCTTTAGAAAGCTTCTATCCCCCAAGTTCTGGAATAGTCTAAAGCGATTTTGCAATAATGGAAGTGAAACACCAGAAATCCTAATTTAGGAACACCGATCATTTTGTTCATGGCGAATTCCAGAATGGGTTTTTTTCGCGTGACAGAAAGAGGGTTTAAACTCGAATTGCCCTTTTTGTGCTAGTGTTTGTCGGATGATCGAGATCTGCAGCTATTGTAATTCTTGTAATGCATATGAGCTTGCAAAAAGTCATCACTTATTACTTTCAAAAACAATATCCCGGTATTACCTTTTGTAGATTCTTGCTCAATTTTCTCCATATTGTTACTTACAACTCCAGGATCGCTAAAGGAACAAGCAACGTACAAGGAGGAAGGTTAGGTTCAGACCATGCATCCCAATCCAAAAAATTGAAAAATGCCTCATATTCAGTTAAGAACAATTATTCCTAGGCAGGAACCTAGAAAATTATTCATATTACGATTAATTAGAGGTCAAGTTAGCAGGTTCATTAGAACTAAAACTTGGTAAAAGACTGAAGCTATAACATAGAAGCAAACGGATTTATGAATGGATACAATACCCATCATACCTTAATAGACAACACTAGATGTTATCAACCCTCGCAAGGTGTTAGCGTAGCGGTCGGAGAGAAATTTCAGGAATTTTAGGTTGCGGGGAACAAAAATATTCTGGATAGATGATTGATAATCGCAAACCAATTTAATCACATACGATGAATATGAATCAGATTCATTTACTAAAAGATTTCTAATGTTTTCTGTACTAGTATTTTTTATTCTGCTGTAGGGAACATTTCTTAGAGCTGTCATAACAAAGAGATTAGGCATACCAGTATGAACATCCTCCTCTATATCCTCCCAGTCATCCAGTATGTCAAGTAACGCTTGATTGTAATGGAGTACGAGGGAAATATTTGAATTAAAGCTAGGAAGAGAATTATCTAAAACCCGAGAATAGATCAAGGATGCATCAGATGACTTGAACATATTGAAATACCTTATTTCCTTGTATGAAAATATGTGACCTTCGAGTACTCGTTCTTTGATATGCTGCTCAAATTTCCAAAATGTCCAGAATTGCCTTAATGAATAGTTCAAGGAGTAGCGAAGATAGTGTGTCTCACTCCTATTCATCAAACATCTGCCTATTGTTCGATGCATCCTTTTTGCTAACAAGGCATATGTTTTGTTACCTGTCTCAAAAAACCTGTCTGATAAAAGTACATATCTTGCCAAGAGCCTTACGATTCTGTATACCCACAATGCTTCTTGGAGGTCATTTGTATCAAAATAGGTGGCGACAAAGTACGTAGGATCTAGCAATTTGTAATCAAATATCTGCAACTCGGTAGCTAGAGGTGGATCGTAAGCGCTTAATAAAGTACTTAGAGAGATCATCTTCTCTATAGAGGCCAAACTGTCAACCATATAATTTAGTTCTTGTACTGCTTTCGAAATTTGATTAATAATTCCTTCGCTAACTGAACTAACAGACGAGTCGATTCGAGTCACCCGCTATATCTTCAACCCACTACTTCCTGTTTTAGTAGTCCTAATTAAATATAGCTAAAGGTAGTTATACATATAAAATCCAAATTTACCCAGTAAATTACTATGAAATCCCAGTTCTAACGGAAATGCCTCAGGCCTAACTTTTAGAGGCAAGGTTCTGTCTGTGTCAATTATACCAATAATACATGTCAACTTGATCGTCGACATATGAAACTTTATGCCGTGGCCGTGTCCTGGGCTCATACTAAAAATACACATAAAGTGATCGCACGCTACAGACCATACTTGTATTTCACATTAAGGGCATGATAGATAAGTCAATTACATAGCTATACCTTCGATCTCATGTCTATTAGAATTATTTTCTGTAGTGGTGTGAAAGTGAGAAAACCTCAAGCTGATGATCTCACGTTTCTCTTCAAACTTTCGCGAATGATATCTGAAACGCCTACCATGGTATATTACAATCAAAATATGAAGTATATACAGAAGTTAATATGTATTTGATTTCTTAAAAGACATACTGAGAAAGATGGATTCAGATAAAGACAACGTCGATACCTCTCGAACACAACAACACCTTGCGAATCAGAGAACATTTCTTGCATGGCTGAGGACAGCTGTTGCCCTTTTTGGTCTAGGTTTTGTTGTTTCCAGATTTGGATTATTCCTCAGAAGCATTATAATAGAATAAAGTTTTTCTGCTTCTAATTTATACTCGTTGTCATCTGTGGTTGGCACTAGCATGATGATTCTGGAAATTGTATTCACGGGCTTGGCACTGAAAAACTATCTCGATACACATAAATCCATAATCAAAGGAGTGTATTTACCAACACACGTTTACATTTATTGATATCAATAATTCTAATCATCTTAGGTGTAGTTGTTGTTGCATATCTCCTATTCATTCCTTTCCCAATAAAATAACTAGCATTCGGATTTGACCAAACCCTGGCCATCCAGTATATCGCTACTTTCCTAAACTAAGAGCACTAGTGTGAGTATCTGAGGACTAGAGAATATCTCTGAGTATTCCTTTTAAACGCCGTAAATTATCGACTATAATTCTACTCAAAGCAAAATGTCTTTAACTAAGCTTTTGTGAGCCTTGTCAGAAAAAATACGTCCCTATAATGACTAGGCGAGACGTGCAGAGTCGAACACAAAGAATTGCCCGAATCAAAAAATGACTATCGCTTGTAATTTAATCTAAAATACTAAACCAAAAAAAATTGAGGTTGGACTACTTTTTGCAGAATTTACTTATTAGTTGGGAAGGCTTTTGTCACAGCGCCCTGGGTTCCAAAGATTTCTAGATATCCATTTTGGGATGTAAAGTACAAGCCTATTACTCTGTAAGTGTCTGTGCTTTGAAGTTGAGACCAGGCGAGACCATGACCGTCCAATGTTACTCTAAATGCTGTATCAGTTCCAGATGGACTTTTGGAATCCAGCAGATATCTTGGTATTTGCATAGTAAGTACTCCTGGTGCGGATTGATGTTGTGTTGGGGCTAGGATAACGTCAAGAGCTGTCTTAGGTTGGTTGGGTGCCATCGCAATAACTTGTCCCAAGTTTATACTGTATGGTACTGTGACATTTGCATTGCAGGTACTGCACCATGAGCGCGGAGGAAGTAGAGGATAATGGTTCGTATATCCCGTAGCAACCATGCTAGCTAAAGCCTTCTGTTGAGCAGGGGTGATTTGTGCATATGCAGCCTGACCAGACATGAGCGTGGTTCCAATGACAGCGAGCATAGGCGCCATCAACAGCCCTAATAAGATTGTCTTTTTGTGTCTAGCGTGAATTTTGTTTCCTATCATT
>AF_2010_repII_A001DRAFT_10000045_pt1 | contig 18516 bp, 20 predicted proteins | sample AmaForreplIIA001_FD_9190 | JGI IMG/M metagenome (IMG submission 9190)
GGTTTTTGCTTTTCAACCCATTGTTCATACATCTTAAGCAACTCATCAACATCTGTTTCTTTTTCTGAAAATGTAATTATTACACCAAATTTTCTATTTTTGTTATCATGCCTCTTGCAAAATAGCCCCAGAAAGTGTCAGGGAGTCTGGCAAAATTCTGCTTATTATTAGCAATTGAAATCAGATTATCAGCTAGAGTTTCCACTACCTTTTTTGCATCATTGGATTCTATCATAATACGAATATAAAATTCTGTAACTTTAATTTTTATAAAATAACTGAATATCTATTTCAACAATTCACTGAATGGATGATCAATAATGACCACCATATGTCTACCTTCTCTTCCTTTTTGCATTTATCTTTACTTTTCCTTTTTTCAGAATCTTAGTCTTACCTATTGCTTTGGCTCTGCTCCCTACCATTTTGAACATCCTTCCACCACAAACAGTGCAAATCCCTGAGATGCCACTTCGGCCGTCCTTCATCCTCACCCTCTTTTCATTTCTCATATTTCGCCTAACCTTACACTTGCCACAATAACCTTCTGTTGTCAACTTGTAATAGTCCTCGTGCCTGAATATAAGATTAGCTGGTTCGCATTAAGATCTGGTACGGTTTTTTGTTCAAGATTGAGAGTTGGTGCATGCCCCTTTTTTGATTTGATGAATACAATGACAGAAGACCACTCATACATTAGGGCTGGTTTGCTATATCTTGTTCGGTAGTCTCTTAATACATGACTGCAATATTTACAACTGTTACAAACATGAGTTTGCAAAGATATAATACGATGGCAATATCGCCTTCGAACTATAAGGCCCTATTTAGCCTATCAAAACATCAAAATTATGACGGTTTTATAGGTGACGTTTTCAAAAGAGCTGAAATATACACAATTTACGTACGCGGACGATGGCCTAGTGGCTTCTTCCTACACATGCAGAAATTCGGGCAAGATATTCTAACAATCAGAATTTAACACTAAAGTGTCCAATAAATAAAGCTTCTAGCAAGCCAATATTTTTAATTTCAGTATTCAGAAACTCTGTCTGCCTGATGTATTAGTGTAGTAAGATGTGATCGTTGTCATCACCACCATNANNAACTATCTTGTTATGTAAGCCCCCCCAGGTCAAGTGTTCAGGAATAATAGTTCACACCGAGAATGCTTTTGGTCAAAACAAAATTACTTTTCAAAGCAAAATAAGTTCGCAATTCATCTTCTACTTGGTCATGAAGCTGATCCATTCCTACAAACATGGTATAGATATTATTGTCTAGCCTGGATTTGGGTAGACTGTTCACATATAGTAAGGCTCTTAGATCCTGATATTCATCTAATTTATCAGATTTATCTTCGCTTCGGCACTTTAGAAATTATTTTTGTTTTGTAAGGTCGTGTTTGGCCCTAAGGTATCCTGCAGTCACGCGCCTGTGACAATGATAACATAAGGTTCTGAGATTACTGGGGTTATGAAAAAACTCTATGGTCGCCTTAACCTTATTTTCAAGAGTGTCAAATTTATAGCCTCTCTGTTCAAAAAGTGATTTAGGCACTATGTGATCGCACTCTAGGTTTCTATGCCTGTTAAACCACTTATGCCTTCTGCAAGAATAATTGATTTTGCAGATTTGACATGTATATCTGTCACGCTTAAAGATTTTCAATCTAACGTTATCCCAATAAAAATTATTGTAATACCATCGTCGAAATTCTTTGTTGCATTTTTTAGAACAATATCTTCTGTAAGGGCGCCCAGGATGATTTATGCAACCTATATTCCTACATAATAAATTTCCTTCAGTGTCGCGTTTATCAAATTCTTCTATGTATACGATTTTTTTCGATGAAATGTTGTCCACGGATCGAATATCCATCTGGTTCCTTATTGTTTACTTGACCAACAACCGTATACTAACAAGTTGATTTTATCTTATCCCCATTGGAAACAGAGGAACGAAGCGATTCTGAGATGACCTTACTTCTTTTCGAAGACTTTCTTATTCTCAGTTTTGACGCTCCTGAATGGATCAAAATGCCTAAGGGGTCAGTCAGAAAGCAACTTTACCATCAAGAGTCTGTAGATCCTCCTTTGTAAACTATTCTCTAATGTAGAACTGCCTTTAGTAATAGGGCCAAGTATTCTCGATACCTTGACGAAGACAAGACAATTGGCCAGATAAGAGGTGCAGGATTCGATATAGTTATGTTTGACAAGGATGAACGTTTGATAGGAGCTGAGGAATGATTTAAATGCAAGATGTAGTAGTTCTTTTTATTAATGAAAAATGGTAATATACAACAACAGCTTAAAAATGTAATCTCTTTCTTTGCTATAGTAGGGTTATTATTCATGACAAGCATTGTAGTAGTACCTATAGGAAAAGTGCATGCAATCGCGGCATCACCAGTAGTACCAGGTAGTATTACAACAACCAGCTTAGGAACAGCAGCCAGTCCTTTCTATGAGGCAAATGTTAGTAAACTGATAGGCCAAAGAGTAGTCAGTACTGCAAATGGCATCACTCCACAGATAGAATATACTAATATAGAAAACGGAACTATTAAGGGGGTTGGAAATGTTACAAATCTTCAAACATGGACTGATACTTCTAGATCTCCTAGAATAATTTATGGTACTGGCCAAGGTGTAATAACTACAGCAGATGGACAGGATATGGCAACTTGGATTGGATACGGTGTTGGAAGATCTGACATTAATGGGACAATAACATATCATGACGTTATATTTTTTAATACCAATTCTACAGGAAAACTTGCTTTCCTTAAAAACCTTGAAGGACTACATGTATCTGAAGTTGACGGTAATAAGCGAACAACAAAGATATATGAGTGGAAGTAATAATACACTACTATTTCCTGTACTGTAAAGAAGTGAGTTTCAAAATATGCAAGAGCAGATATCTACTAAATATTGATCTTATTGAAGTAGAAAGGTATTGCAACTTTTACTAATTTCTTGCTTAATAAAATAGAGAATCTAGAAAAGCCACTTATTGCTACAGTTAATGGTTATGGTTTAGAAGCTTGTCTTATAGAATGTTTTTGGCATTTTGACCTGTGATGCAGAATTGGAATTGGATAATAAAGACATATTTCCTTGCCTATTGTTATCTTATGTAAGAGAAATTAATATTAAAATGGTAAGAATACCAGCCAAGTTAACAAATGAACGACGAGAGCAAGTGTGGGCCCTTATTCTAAAAGGTCATAATCCTCAATCAATCAAAAAAACTTGAATATACCTGGTAATAAAGTTTACAAAGATATCAAATTTCTAACTAAGAAAAGCAAGCAAGCAATACATGTATGACATGGCTAAAGGTTTGCATGTACTCTCTGCTGAAATGCATAATTTTTCAAGGGAACGTGCTGCATACCGCGTAATTGAAGATATCAGAGATTATGACAAATTGGGTGGAATGAAAAAGCAACAATCAGATATAGCCACACAAATATATTTGTTGAATAAATTTTCAGGGCGCCAAAATAATGTGATAATGGCTTTATTTAAGCTACAAATACTAGGGTAATCGAAGACCAAATATTAAATGCATGTAGATTTCTTGAAAATGACCGCTGGATGGCCAAAATTCAATAGAATGCATATCAGATGTGTACGATCAGGAAGCTAATCAGCTGAATACCTGTAACAACCAAGCATACTGCGTTAACCTTGGAGTAAACGAAGCACACATTCGCTAACCCTGAAAAAGAATAACCAAGTGGGTCATTTCCCATTTTTTTGCATTCGACCGATCACGCTCAAAACCTTAAACTGTGGTTTGTTCTCCTGCGGGGGTTACTATTCTACCCCAGTCGTGGTTCAATTCGTGGCGCACATTCCGATCGTTAATATGCATGCAATCATCGAGATGCAACCGCTTGTAATCAAATCCGCGTTATCGACAACAAATTTATCGTAAACCAAGAGCAACGTTCAAGCGGAATTTACATCAGGACGAGCGACCGGCATTGTTTTGTCAGATTCCGTGATTTATGTTTGAATTCAGATATCAGGATCAAATAGTTCCTTGAAATGCACTCCTCTTCTATTCATTTTTGAATAAGGATTTTATTATAATTTCACTGCTATGGAAGTATTGTGAAAGTGCCCTTCTTGAAGAGAGGATCCAGGGATCTGTTTATAATTATTCCTGTTATTGTAGTTGTGGTTGTATTGCTTGGTTATGTTATTGCTGCTCTTGCTGCTCTTGCTACATCCGGCCCGTCATTGCTAGCTGTCATTGGAATTTCTGCTCTGTTAGTATTTGCAGCTATTATCGCGCTAGCTTTGTTTGTGAGCTTATTTTACTGAGCTTCCCTCCTGCAGTTTCATGTGCGATATACGGGTAAGATTTCAGGGTTCTGCCGTATTTGGACAAAAACCTAAAGGTTAAAATCGATAAGGTAGGAAACACATTCGCTGTTGCTAGAATAGTGAGCTAGCATTGCATCATTAGATTTCTCTGACAAGTAATTTCTGGCAGCATTATTCAAAGATGTGATAGTTTTTCAACTGTTAAATGAATAAATTATTCCATTGCAAGTATAGATCATTTATAGATCACATGTCATCAGTATTCTATATACAAAAGGAATATCTTCTGCAGATTCTAACGTAAAGTGCACCAATTTCCCAAGTGGTGGTTGATCGGAAACCCTGCAAGTAGAATGGGCTCACTTCAATCAATATGACACTGCGGGGCGACACCGTCAACCAACACTCATCCAGCACTGCTTGCCAGATTATGAACTTTACGTCTTCTAATTCTCATAAGAATACAATTGATAAATAATTTGGCGTGAATATTATGTGTGGAAACCCGCATCATCAAACCCCTCCGGTTCATCGTTTGCAATCTCGTTGGACCGGTATGAGTTATATCGAAGAAGCACACTCTAAAGCAAAAGCAAGGGAGAAGCAAATGAAGATGGATTACATCGTGTCAAGAATTGAAGCATCTCAAGATGGCTCCACGTATGTTTACATTACATATTCCGATTCTGATGATTTTAAAGCTGATACAGATAAAACACTGCCGGAATGTCCTTTTGGCCCAAATATGACGATAATTACTTCACCTGGGGATCTGATGAAGAACCTACCAAAAGCAATGGCCAATATTGGTATTGGAGGAATTTCTATAGATGCTCCAACTTTCAAAATCAGCATGAGAGAATATGAAGATTTGGCAATCAAGGTTGGAGATAAAGTAACAATTGAAATAAAGAAATCAGATAGCAGTGGAATATAGATTTGAATCAACCCTTATTCTGTGAAATTACAATTCGTTTACTGCTTTATCGCTAAAATTTGGCGCCAAAATTGTTAGGTACATGACACTTGTTGGTAGAACTTGTGCCAGCTTTTGTCAGTGTGCTTACTCTGGAGGATGACCTTTTGCCCACCAAAACCTTCTAGGTTTGCTGCGAACCTCTTCCTCCCTCTTATTTGCTACTGCCATCGTTATCCACCTCCATTGGTATAGTTTTTTGAATATTTACACTATGTAAAGATTCTAAAACAAAAGAGCACTCTTCAAGTGAGTGCGCGCGTTTGCCACTAATAATGATACAACACTTCTTATTTTCTATATTTAGTTTTTTTATATGCTTCTGGGAGCACCACTGCAAGTGCTCCTGCGAATAATGAAAGTGGTATGGAAATGAAAAGTGAATGTCGATAAAATTTGAGATCTATCGTTTCTGCAGTTAGAATACATGCGGTTTCCGCGGTAACCAAAATAACAACACTCGTCCATAATATTTTCCTAACGTTAGATTGTTTATGGAGTTGCGCCATTTTCTTGATTCCGCTCCCACAATTCTTTAATGTTGTTAACAGAGTTGCAGTGAAACCGTTGGGGCCCTGTTCCAAAACAGAGCAGCAATTACACATTTGATCAGAATAAGTAGAACGTCCAAGTATGGTTGCAAACGTAGTAAAAGCAGCGAGAGCATATCCCAGAGTATAACCTACTGCTATTCCCGCACTGGTTCTGTAACCAAATAGAATAAAACAAGAGTTTTGTCCTATCTCTGCTGCACTTATACATAGAATTTCGATTGCTAATGCAGTAGCGTACAAACTGCTAAAATTCTTAAAGAAATCGAAAACATAGCGTTGCTTGGCACTGGCGCTGACACAGCAACATACTTCCTTGGTACATGTAGCGCACCCGAATTTGCAATCTGATGGCGTACATTGACATTCAGCGCATTTCATGTATACCTATGGCGAGGATCACAGATAATAATTTATGTCAAAAATGGATGTGGATATTCCAAGTGGTTATCGATTGCATTCCTCTTGGAATTCCTCCTAAAATATTATTTAGAAATGTCAGTTTGATAGTAAAATTCTGCGCGTGATATTTCTTGAAGGGGATCTCAACGTTACAGATGCCCAAAAGTGAGCGAGAATTTAAACTAATCCTTATAGATCTTATCACAGAAATTGAGATCAATCCCCTCTAGAACTGGATCCTAAAAATATTTCGCGCGTGTTTGCCACGAATAACCATAAAACATATGGATCACCATTTTCAGATACTTCAATTCTTGATACGAGGTAATCCAATTTCATTTGAATGTCCCATCACTTTAAACAAATTCAAAATAACCCACCGGCCCAACGAAATCTTCCAACGTTGAACCGCAGAGGTAATGATAGGGAGATGGGAGATTCTCCGGCAATGATATTCACAACATATTATTTAACCTTATAAATAATTCAAGATTTGATGAAGATTGAAGCAAGATTTAACTAAAAGGTTATAATTACAGATAATATCTGATCAAAATAGGAAAATGTGACACCAAGTGTTAAGTTACCACTATCTTTGATGTTTGTAATCACTCAAAGGTGGAGAACAAACGAGTGACAAGAGCAAGAGGAGTGGTTCTCATAACTTTATCCATTAATTTGCTGGCGGTAGTTATATTGGTGCGCTCGGTCATCCTCCAGAGCAAGAACTCTGACGAAAGTATCTTACCCCGTCGTTGGAACGGTTTCCGATGATGATAGATTATAAATGTGTTAGATTTATTCAATTCCATTCTAAAGAGGTTTAATGTATCCAAAACACTATTATTTTTTCTGTAGAAATGAAATCTCAGGGAAATTCAGGATCTGGACAACAACAAAAAAGAATCCTGATAATAGATGACGATCCAGATACCATCATAACCTTTCGCTTGGCCCTGGAAGATAGTGGGTACAAAGTGGATTCTTATACTGACCCTGTATTTGCATATCAAAATTTTAGAAATGGGATTTACGATCTAGTGATCTTGGATATCAAGATGCCAGAGATTGATGGGTTTCACTTTTACCAAAAAATAAGAAGGACAGATAGTAGGGTCAAAAAATGCTTTTTCACAACTAATGACGAACGGTTTCAAAAAGAGTATGGGTTCGATGTTTTTAAGCAAGAATTCTTCCTAAGAAAACCAATTGAGATCAAGGATTTGGTTCATGCAATAAAAAAATTACTTCTCAGATGATTGGTGCGCCCCTAAGAAAAATTATGCTGTTTTAGAAAGGGCCAGGTGTTGGTGATGTTCCTAACATAAATTTACTTTTTGCTTCATCTTCATCTATTCTAAACCAGAGGTTACCGCCATCATATTTTTCAATTAAATAAGTTGGAATGTAGAATTTCGATTCATTCTCGGTTAATATATAACTCGGTTAATATATAATTACTATCCACTTCGCGAGCACCGCCAAGATCCTTACCATCAATGCTTTTTGCTTGCTTGCTCGATAAGTTAAAATCATTTACCCAGCTTGACATAAAAGATCAGCTGCTTTCATACTTTAAAAAATGATTTTATATGAAATAATAGCACAATATAGTATCTGGTTATAAAGTATCGTGAATCTAATGCTTCTGCGCACATAAAATTGCAGAAGGTAAGATCGGTGAAAGAGATAACATACCAAGCAATACAACCACAAGTAAAATAACAGGAACAATTACAAACAGATCTCTGGATACTCTCTTCAAGAACGGCACTTCTAAAATCGTTCCTTTCTGGGCAATTTTTCTACCATTTTGATAATTACTGCACTGCATTGCACTGCATGCTGCAAATTAATATTGTACCTGGTGTTACCCTGGGTAACAGGTGTAATAGCTTTATCTAATATCGACCAAATAAATCGTAACGACCAAATAAATCGTAAGAAATATGAGTTAGCGGAACAGCAACAAAAAAGAATTCTGATAATAGATGATGAACCGGACGTAAACTTAGTGTTGCAATCAGTATTGGAACAAAATGGGTATAGGACAGATTCTTATACTGATCCCGTAGCAGCTTACAAAAATTTTATGGAAGGTTTGTACGACCTTGTGATATTGGATATTAGGATGCCAGTAATAGATGGATTTCTTTTGTACCAAAAGATTAAAGCGACAGATAGCAAGGTCAAGATATGCTTCTTAACAGCTACTGAATATTTTCGCGAGGAAATTAGAATACGACAGGGAGTAGGGGATTTTAAGCAAGAGTTGTTCTTAAGTAAACCAATCGAGAACGAGGAATTGGTTCATACAATAAAAAAATTGTTGGAATCTAGATAAATGAACTGGGCCACAGAGATTTAACAACCTAAAATGCAAATTGGATCGGATATGCTCAATAAAAAAAACTCGCAAGCAAACAAATCCAAAGAACAGAAGCAAAAGTTAGTAAAGCGGCAATCCCAATAACAGTAAGCGAAGCTGCGCAAGAGAGAGCAGAAACAACAAACCCAAGGAATACAACAACAACAACAACAACTATGACACTACCGTCAATGACAAACAACCCCTTGGACATCTTCTCCAAAAATCGCACTTCGACAGCTCCTAGAAAGTGAAAATTATAATAACCGGCAGCAGTTGCTACTATTTTACCAGATAGTGAAGTAGAATTAATTCTTAGTTGATGTTTCTATTTAGTGAAACACATGTAACTAACTCACAATTGTACCAATAGCGAATCTATTTCCTATCTGATCGATTTTGACCGTAGCTTTTTGGCCAACTGTTCCTCTTTTTACAAATATAACAAAACCCTGTACTCTCGCAACACCGTCACCCCGCTTGCTTACTTCTGTAACCTCTAACTCATATTCCTTCCCTACTTCTACTGGTGCTGGCCCTGGAGGACCTCTGAAACCTCTACTTCCGCTGCCACCGTAACTTCTGCCGTAATTCACAAGGTCGAGAGTTTGGTAGCTCTATAAATCCTTAATGCCAATCATACAGAACTGATGTCGGCATTTCTGTCAGCGGTAGAAGGATCTAACTAAGAATGCAGACAATAAGGCCGTTCGTAATATCACAAATCATTTTGCAGTTGCTCCTGCTCCTTCCTTCAAAATACCAGAAGAATTCACGGTAAGTAGGGATTCACGACGTATCAAAAAGGATTGAAAAAAATTGTATGATTAGGCCTTCGGTATTCGACTAATGCTATGACTCTATTTTGCAATATCTAGTTACATCTGTGGACCAAGATTGTTATTCAGACCATGATGGCCAAAGGTTTGACCAATACAGCGCCCGTAGGTCCCCTGTCCATAATAATGGCCGAAAATGCCTCTTCCACCCTGTTGTGTCAATGCATTTGCAAATGGGAGTTGTGTTGCTGAAAGTATTTTTCCGTTTCCTGCATCTACTATCACTGTATGGATATTGTTGTTAGTGTCTACCACATGTGCTACATAAACTAAGAACCCATTAACCACTCCAAGATGAGCAGAAATTACATGGGAATTAGCTCCTACCGCTGTTTGTGCACTTGTAGCAGCTGCACTAAAGCTGATGTTAGCCTTTGACTGAATTATTTGAGATAGTCTTGGCAATACCTGTACTGAACCTGTCAAGTTTCTGAGAGAAGCGACACCTGCGCTGTTGCTACTGTTTTGATTCTGAGCACTTACGGTTTGTTGTATATATGAGGATGTAAATGTTCCAATCGTTATTGATGCTGTTACAGCTATTGCTGCAAATATTAACAAGTTTCTATTTTTAGTAATTATCATTTCTTTTTTGTTTCACCTTAGCCAAAAATGAGTATAATGATTAAATTAAAACCTGCTGAACTATGTGAGGTAACAAAGTTAACTTACAGCGTTAATCAAGTTCTTAATATTTCGTAAGTACATAATCTGTTAGAATGTGGGAAATAGAGTTGAGTTCATCTAATAATCAACTTCTTATGAATCAGCTAGTTTGGATTAGAATATCTTTTGGCAACAGATGCAAGATATGAACATCTTTCCTCCTCCAGATCAAAGACTTTATCCATTCCGATTTTACGCAGAAATGAGACGTCTTAATCCTATCGCATTTGATGAACGCAATAATTTTTGGGGCGTCTTTCGTTATGGTGATATTCATAAGATTTTGGGAGATTATGTAACATTTTCCTCTGCTCCTCAAAAATTAGATTCCCGGTCTACCGAAAAAAACCAGAATGCAGATACGGCTGACCGGTTCCAGCGCCAAAACCTAGTACAATCCGATCCACCATATCACAGAACTTTACGGGGTGTAATAGCATCAGCATTTACTCCCACTATTATAGCAAAACTCGAGCCACACATTGAGGAAATTGCACACGAAATGCTGAATAAGGTGATTCAGAAAGGGAGTATGGATCTCATAGAAGATCTGGCTTATCCATTGCCGGTAACAATTATTGCGGAGCTGCTTGGCATACCAATAGAAGATCGTGATCTGTTTCGAGGATGGGCGGACAAGATTTTACCTTCGACTCCAGCCGAACGTTATAGGACTGATGATGAAAACGTTACTTCAAAAAATATGGCTCAAGTGATTAATGAAATGAACTCGTACTTCAGCAATATTGTAGAAGAACGGACACAAAACCCACGCGAAGATCTTATAACCAATTTAATTCATGCACAGGCGGATGGACGTCATCTATATAAGGACGAAATCCTTACTTTTTGTACGCTTCTGCTTCTTGCTGGACACGTAACAACAGTCAATCTAATAGGAAATACGATTCTTTCATTACTGCAAAATCCTCATGAATTTCGGCTTCTACATCGGGATCCTACATTGATCCCATCAACAATAGAAGAAACCTTACGTTACAGATCACCTGCTCAGGCAGTAGGTCGTACTGTTACTAAAGATACTGAGCTTGGAGGACAAAAGCTACAATCGGGACAGAGGATTATAGCATGGCTCGGTTCAGCCAATCATGATGAATCCATATTCCCAGATCCTGAGCGGTTTGATATAACCCGCAGCAAGTCTTCTCATCATCCGGCCCACATTGGATTTGGCCATGGAATCCATTTTTGCCTAGGTGCCCCCTTAGCTAGGTTGGAGGGACAAGTGGTACTGAGAGTGATCCTTCAAAGGTTGCAAGATCTGAAGCTGGACCTTGACAGCCAAGACAAGGAAAGCAAATGGCAGGATCTAACTCCAGTTCAAAGTTTTTTCTTACATGGAGTGACTCACTTACCATTACAGTTTCAACGTGGCCCAATTAAGGACGGCCAAACTAAAACCAAAGGAGTGGAGATGAGATTATGTGGTTTGCTGTGTGGCTCACTATCTGGCAGAACTAATTGGAAACAGTAAAAGCTGTGCCTTTGTCTATATAATATGATGGAATGGGAATCAATTATGACCAGGGATCAGAAAGAACAGTATGTTCTGGAGCAATATTAAAAGGGTATGACTACTATAAATGCTAATACTTCTGTTGTTGCCCATGGAAATGTAAAGTAGAGAAGAGCAAGATTGATACCTAGTAGTAGAGACGGTTCGAAACCCTTTGTCTTATAGTATAATTGAGCCACTTAGTTTGTGGTAGAAAGAAATGTTTGCAATAAACATTGAATTTATCAGCTGCACTTAACCACACAAGTTCAGGATGTATGGGTTTGACCTTAGTAATAAGTTTCTGATAATTGTTTATCCTTAGTAATAAATCCATAGGCCTCTAGGGTTCTTCACATGTATCCTATTCTTTCTATGATTTTTTTCCAGAAAAGAATATTATTACTAAAAGTAGCTAACAACTGTTATATCGATTGGTCAAGCATTCTTTTTTCGAAATATGGGGCAAAATAAGGGAATAGTTATCGTTGTTCTTCTGATAACGGTAGTAGTAACAACCGTCACTACCGCAGCATCACTATCAAATCTGCAAGCAGTAAATGCAGTCGAAAATGGAAAAATTATGGTACACGCTGGAGGAGGAAACAGTACTTCTCCATTAACTGCATTTGTCCCACAGCGAGTTCAGATAAGTGTAGGTCAAAGTGTTACATGGAATAATCCTTCAGTAGTGGCAGAACCACATACCGTTTCGTTCGTGTTAGATAACAAAACCGCGACAGATATAGTTTCGCCTTTTGCTGTACCTAACTCTGCGCAGTTTACAGCCATACCTCCTGGTTCGAATAGCGAACCACTCAAAGTTCCAGGTAAAAATAATATAGTTATCGCAGTAAATGCGAGGTCTTTTGTTCCAACAGTGATTGATTCACAAGGTAATGCAAAACACTTACCACCTCCAACTGCAGCGTATGCTATGATGGGAAATGAAAAATATGTTAACTCGGGTTGGCTAGTTCCGAAAGGTCAAGAGAAAGCCTTTCCTGGCTCTTCGAATACATTTACTGTGACTTTCCAAAAAGCAGGTACATACAATTACTTATGTCAATTGCATCCATGGATGGTTGGTTCGGTTGTTGTAAAATAACGGTGACTAAACTATTAAAAATAAACAAGGAATAAACAGATTATTAGTATCAACATGTCCAGGGTTGCTACTAGTATCGGGCCTCAGTATCATCATAGTAATATTTGCAATCTATACCTTAGTACCAGTTGGTTATCATATTGATAGGGTATTTGCATTAACTAGTCAAACCAATGAAACAATCTCCGTGTTAAATCAAAAAGGTCTGAGTCTTCTCAATTCAGGAAGTTACAACGAAGCTATAACGTACTTTGATAAGGCTTTAGCTATAAACGCTAGTAATCCTCACGCATTGAACAATAAAGGATTTGCTCTATACTCATTAGGTAACTATTCTGAAGCCATTACATACTACGATAAGGCCTTAGCTATAACACCCAACAACACCATTGCACTGAGTAACAAGGGCCTTGCTCTTCATGCGCTCGGAAAAGATAACGACGCTATACTATATTATGATAAAGCCTTAGCTATAGATCCAGTTGATCCTATTACACTGAATAACAAGGGCCTTGCTCTTCATGCGCTCGGAAGAGATAACGACGCTATACTATATTATGATAAAGCCTTGGTTACAAGGCCTAATTATACCAGCGCATTGAACGACAAAGGACTCAGTCTCTATTCGCTGGGTAACTATTCAGGTGCTATTGCATATTATGATAAAGCATTGGCTATAGAACCCCATGACCCAGTAACATTGGATAACAAAGGCTTTGCTCTTATTAAGTTAGGAAATAACCTTCTTAATTCTGGGGACTATTCTCAAGCTATTGGATATTATGATAAGGCTTTAGCTATAAACGCTAGTAATCCTCACGCATTGAACAATAAAGGATTTGCTCTTTACTCAGTAGGCAACTATTCTGAAGCTATTAGTTATCTTGACAAAGCATTAGCTATAAACCCCAATAATCCTATAACCTTGGATAGCAAGGGCCTAGCTCTTTATTCGCTAGGTAACAATTCAGGAGCTATTACATATTATGATAAAGCATTAGCTGTAAGTCCTAATTTTACCTCCGCTTTGAACAACAAAGGACTTGCCCTTGTCAATTTAGGAAAACCTTCAGAAGCAATTACATATCTCGATAAAGCTTTACTTTTAAGACCCAATTATACTACAGCATTAAATAGCAAAGGTTTCGCTCTTTATTCCTTAGCAAGATATAATGATGCATTAACATATTTCGATAAAGCTTTGGCCATAGATCCCAATGATACTGCAGCATTAAATAGCAAAGGCATTACTCTTCATGAGCTTGGTAAAGATATTGATGCAATAACATATCTTGATAAAGCCCTAGCTATAAGACCGAATTACACTACTGCACTAGGTAATAAAGGGATAGTCCTCGGGGCATTAGGAAAAAATAACGAGTCTATTGCCTATTTTGATAAGGCATTGGCCATAGATCCCAATGATGTCGAGTCATTAAACGGTAAAGGTGCAGCCCTTGCCAATTCAGGCAAGTATTATGAAGCTATCAAATATTTTGATAAAGCATTGGCCATAAAGCCCAACTATGCTACTGCGTTAGATAATAAACAGAAAACTCTTGACTTGTTAAAGAAACAGCAATAATAACAAGTAACCTTTACTCTCGAAATTTTTTTTCTCTTCTTGCTCTTCTTCTGTCTATAAATAGAATTACTCCACCAACAATCAGAACCACGATACCAACAAACGATAATAACGGCCCAGCTATTGCTGTAGCACTCAATATGGTGCTGGGCTGACCATTAGCATCAAAAAACTCGCTATTACCAAATATAGTATTCGCACTTACTTGATTTGATCCTAAATTTGTGATTATTATGTTAGCTGCTCCATCTTTATTAGGCATAAAATTGGCGAATAATTTATTAGTGAAATTAGCATCCAGTATTTTAGATAGACCTGGTTCTTGTACAACTTGGACGTTCAGAGGGACCTCTGGTGGCTGATATGTCACAGCTATCGCCATTTTTGTTCCTGCCTTCACGTCTGAAGTCTTGATAACGGACTTGCCTGGAGAAATCGTTTCAATACTTGTATTGATTGAAAATGATGATTGTTTTAATATAACAAACATAATACCAATCAGAATTATACCTATCGCAAGGATTGCCGTGCCGATAATTAATAATTTGTATCCACGTTGCATCGATATTAGGAGAATCACCTAGCAACTCAAATAAACCTAACCTAATATATTATTGATCTAGATGCTAATAGTTTGGAATCACAATTTAAAGATAAACATTTGCAAGTATTGGATGCAATATTTTGACTTATGATAAGGACAAGAACGATGAAGCCAGTTGTAAAAGCAGTTGATATTAAATTATTATATATCCCTGTGGCATTCGTATATAGGTTCGTTAATCGTTAGACTAGCCGGATTATGGTTGTTTGTATATGCAATACGATATAATATGCTGAATCGCGGATAGGAGATATGAGAATTGAAACAGGAAAAGAGACATAAACTCCAACTCCATTTTGAAATTCTTTGTGCTATTGATGATAGCATAATCAATCGTCACGCTGCAAGACCTACCCAAATACAACATATTTCTAGACTATCATATGATAAGCTCATAAATCATCTCAATGAGTTAGAACAGAAACGCATGATAAATATAGATAAGGAAAATAAAGTATCAATCACATTGACTGACAAAGGTAAGATGTTTTTAAAGCAATATAAGAAATTAGTAAATCTTATTGATAGCACTGGGTTGTAAACAACGGGTCTATTTCTTGATACGTAAGTAGGCTGTAGGTAGGCTATCCATTCATCGGTACGCTATTTAGTACTAATGTCTTCTGTAGAAGGGACAATCCGACAAATGGTTCCTGGTATAGGAAAGAACATACAAATATCCATCTCCTGGTCCTACTTGCAAATCAGTGATGCCGCCAAAACCAATTGCAACTTCTGGTTTCCGCAAGTGAAGCTTTATGCATAGTTTAAGCCGATTTCCTTTGCGACATGTAATAAGTTAGCTAATTTAGTCAACCATCTTATTATTCAAATCCTGGATAGTAGTGAATCAAAAAATATATTGTAGCATAAAAAAATATATTGTAGCATAAGATCTCATTGAAGTAACTTGAACTACAATTTTGAGATAACTACGAAAATCCTTGTTATCTTTACAGTCGTCATATCACTGTATTTTATGTTCAGTATGGTTTCATTACCAACTTATGAGGCAAAAGCTGTTAAGACTAGAACACCACTTCCTGCTCAGTCAAGTAACCCTTCTCCCAGTAGCTGTATTGCTTATGATCTGACTACTAGATCAATTACTGTCAGCTGCACCAATCCCACAAGACTCACAGATGTCAATAACGCTCTGCATAATAACAATATTCTAGCTAAACAATCTTCAAATGGTGTATGGTTTCTAAATGCAAATCTAGTAATTTCAAAAGGAGCTATCTTTCATATTGATTCTACAGACACCAAATGGCTAAAGATAAGTTCAAAGGTTACGCACAGTCCTGGTGCTACTACTAAATTAGGTCCTGCATATTGGATTGATGTTCATGGTAGTTTAAAGATTAATTCAGTAAAAATAACATCTTGGGATCCAACAACAAACTATTATGCTAAAACAAATGGTTCTAGAACTGGAAGTGGAGTATTTATCATGGGCACACCTAGACCTTCCATAGTAGTAGAGAATAATGCCACAGGCACAACAGATATCACAAATTCAGAGATTGCATATTTAGGTTTTGAACAAGGTAAGCATAAGGGTGGTTCGGGACTTAGTTACTATTTCGGTGGTGATGGAAGTATGATAAAAAATAGCATTATACGTGAAGTTTACTTTGGACTATATACTTTTGGTGTTGGTCATATGATTGTCGAGAATAATGTTATCAGAAATAGTGGTCACTATGGACTTGACCCACATACAGGAACACATGATATGATAATTCGAAATAATACGGTCTATGGTAATAATGGGAGTGGTATAATTTGCTCTCTGAACTGCTACAATATACTAATTGAAAATAATAAAGTTCACAACAATGCTGGTGATGGAATAGACTTTAGTAGAAATATGTATAACTCAATTGCCAGAGACAACATAGTTTATGACGAACCATCAGGAGTGTTTGTTTCACAATCACATAATAATCAAATATACAATAATAGTATTTCCAAGAGTAGAAGCGGGATCAACGTAAACTCTGGTTCTTCGAATAACAAATTCTCCGGAAATACTATATCAAACTCATTATCTAATGCTATACTTCTAGCAAGTGGTGCATCTAGTAATACATTTACCTCCAACAAGATATATGGTTCTACCCCAGCAAGCCTAAAGATTGAGCAAGATCCTACATCAAAGAACAACATCTTTTCGAATAATCAGATAATTCATTCTTCTTCTTAGATTAAACTTTAAAAATCTGTTAGCTAAATCCTTAAGGGCATCCTTATTCTGATATTAGTTAGTTACTAGTAGTATTATATGGCATGGGGTTTTGCCTTTTCAGTGGAACCTTTTGGTAGCATGAGTTATTGTCTTTGCAATATCCATATCAATACCTAGAACTTTTAAATCAGTTCGCTGAATGTTCGAAAGTGTTCTCAGTTAACATTTTTACTTTGTCCGACCTCGATTATATAGCCATCTGGGTCACACATGTAACAGCGGATCTCGAAACGATGATCCTTTGGCTCGGTGAGGAATTGTGCTCCTCTTTTTCGCCAGTCCTCGTAACATGACAAAATGTCAGCGACCCGAATATTCATGAAGCAGCTGACTTGATTCGGGTTCTGAGGAGTGCTTAGAGTCACGGTTGGCTTGTCATCGGTTGGACCACCGCCAACATTTAAAATAATCCAGCTGTTGGCAATTTGGATTATTGTGGGTTCACCTTCAATGACAACATTTCCACCCAAAATCCGAAGGTAAAACTCTGCCGATCGTCTCACATCAGCTACGGTCAGGAAGTGAGTTAAGACAAACCCTTCTTTAGGGGGTAATTGATAGTCTCTTGTTTTTGGTGTATTCATACCTTCTTTGAAGGCAGTGGGGTATAAGTTTTTTTTACCAATCCTGACCTTTTGTTCGGTGGTTGTGTTTGTGATCGACTTATCTAGAACAGCTACCTAGCTAAATTGGTCGTAACGGATTTGATACCTCGAGAAATCTAGGGAAATCATAAATGCAAATAGACGAGGATAAGATAATAAAATATATTTTCGGCAGTAACAGCATCCGGCAATAAAGAAAGCAGGATATACAATAATGGGATGTACTGTATCTCGTTAATTAATGAAAATGAAAATGTACGAAGTAGCGATAGTTCTGGTACTTGTATTTATATCCCTACTTATCCGTATTCCTACCGCTATCACTGTCAATGGGCCCGGCAAAGGCTGACGTATTCCAACAATTTTGTAACGCTGTCGCCAAGGGACTTACAACCGGTCCACAAGCAAAGCATCACAATCAAAGATGCTACTATATACTATATTTTTATTTCAAGACCATACCTTGCTGCCTTTTCTACAACATTCCCAATAACTGCAGGTGTTATCTGCGGTGGTTGAAATGACGACTTGTCATCAACTGGTATACCAATCTCTTCAAAGAACTTTTCAAATTTGGGTGGAGTGATGATTACCAGCAATTTCCCAAAAGAGCTGCCATTATTCTTGTAAGTATGAAACTCATCTCTTGGGACATACATGAACTGTCCGATACCAGCCTTTGTCTCTTTACTCCCATAG
>AF_2010_repII_A001DRAFT_10000046_pt1 | contig 18271 bp, 20 predicted proteins | sample AmaForreplIIA001_FD_9190 | JGI IMG/M metagenome (IMG submission 9190)
TAACCGGCGGCGTGTACTCGGCGCTCCGCGCGATAAAGCTCACTTTCGCGGTCAGACCTTTTTCGCAACCGTCGCAACTCACGTCGACGATATCTCCGAATTTGATCGTTGGAAGTATCGCTTGCGGTGCAAAAAAGCGAATTTTGAGGTTACCGGGTGGCAGCAGTGCGACAACGGGCCGGCCTGCTGGCACCGTCTCGCCCGGCCGGTAATAGATCTGCTCAACAGTTGAGTCCCCAGGAGTGTAGGCGTTCCTGCGCGCCAGCCGCGTCTGCGACCAATCCAGGTTGGCCTTTGCCTGGCGTAGTGCAGCCTCGGCGTCATCGTAGGTTTTTTGTGTGCCGGCCGCCGACTTCAACAACTCTTTCGCGCGATCGAAGCCCTGCTGTGCATTTATGACAGCTGTATTTCGTACCACGACGTCGGCCTTTTGCAGATCGTCGTCTACGGTGAATAGCAGGTCGCCTTTATTCACACGATCACCTTCGCGAACCTTCAACGTCTCCACGCGCCCTTGCTCATCAGGAGAAACGAAAATCAGCTCGGCCTCGACCCAGCCCTGCAGCACGCGGTCATTGGTTTTGCTGCAACCGCCAAGTACGAGCGCGGCCAGCATAATAACCCCGAAGCCAGTGAGCTTTGTTCTCATGTTGCTCTCCTTGGCGCGAACAACAGTTCGACATGGGTCTTCATCATTTGGCGAACGTCGAGCGGCTCAAATCGATCGAACAGACCGCTCCAGACGATCGCCACCAATCCCGGTGCAGCGACAATTTGCGGATAGTCCGCGAGCCCTTCCGGAATCTCGCCGCGCGCGGCGGCGCGTCGCAACAAGGCGCGAACTGCTCCAATAACTCGCGACAGCACTTCCCGGTAGTAGAACTCGGCAAGCTTCGGAAAGCGCCGACCCTCGGTAATCATGAGGCGGATGACGTCTTTCCTGCGCGTCCCGTAGACTTCGCCCACAAAAAGATCGACGATGCGATCCGCCAGCAAAGCGATCGGCACGTCGGCCTCGCCCATGGCCTCGATCGTACCGACAAGCGGAGTGAGCATGGTCCGGACCAATTCCTGAAACAGGCTCTCCTTGTCACGGAAGTAGAGGTAGATCGTTCCCTTCGCGACGCCTGCCCTTCGCGCGACATCGTCGAGACGCGCAGCCTCAAAGCCTCGAATCGAGAATTCATCAAGCGCCGCAGACAAGATTGCTTCGCGACGTTCGATACTCCGTGTCTTCCGCGCGGGGCTGCCGGGAACGCCGGCAATCCGCGCCGCTTCCGCTGCACGCTTACGTCGACTTGCGCGCTTGGCCGGTGCATTGCGGGACCTCGATGGATGCAACATGATCGCACCATAATGACTGACTGGTCAGTCATTATTTAAGGCAAAAAATAAGGCTCTGCAAGGCCTGCAAATTTCCGTTGAATATCAGTTGCTTGAATAAGGCGCTGAAGACTGCGCGTCACTGGCGGCGCGGGCGGTATTGACCGCAACGAACATCAGCGTCGCAGTCGCCAGCACCAGGGCTACGACCACAAGCGCACGCATCACAGGCGCATAGATGTTGGCCATTGCCCTTCCCTACCCGAGCAGGTTTCCAACTTAGGAGTGAGTCGGGGGGCACGATCAATGATTCGAATCTCAAGCACGCTCGATTTCAGCCTTGACGGCAGAAAGCGACTCGGGCGTGTCCACGTCAGTAAGCGCTGCGTCACCAGAAACTGGTACTTCGACGACTGCCTCGGCGTAATTGCCGATCAGGTGGCGTGCGCCAACGTCACCTTGAATTGACATCAGATCGTGAAAGAAACGGCGTGACCACACGACGGGATTGCCGCGCCGACCGTCGATACTCGGCACCACCACGAGCGCGCCACGTTCGGGATCGAAAGCAGCAATCAGGCGATCGATCAATGCCGCATCGACCTGTGGCATGTCGGCGAGACAAATGATCGCCGCGTCGGCCTCCTGAGGAACGCAAGTTATCCCTACTTTAAGCGACGTGCCGAGGCCTTCCGAAAAATCGGGGTTGTGGACCAAACGTACCGATAGTCCCTTCAACGCAGTTTCCACTTTCTCGCGCTCGTGCCCGGTAACGACGATCACGGGCCGAGCACGCGAGGCAACCGCCTGCTCCGCCGCAATGCGTACCAATGACTTGCCGCCAATCTCAGCCAGCATCTTGTTCACTGCTCCCATGCGCGTCGAACGCCCGGCTGCGAGCAATACAGCGGCGACGTGGCGCCCCATCTCGGGCGCACGTTCTTCGCGTGGCTGCGGTCGCGTCACGATCTCCATCAACAAACCGCCGACGCCCATGCCCGTAACATCGGTACGCGTGACAGGCAGACCAGCGAGCAACCGCATCAACACCCAATCGAAACCGTTCTCCTTTGGGCTGCGCGCGCAACCGGGAGCACCAAGGACGGCCTGACCGCGTGCTGTGCCGATCAGCATCAGGTTTCCGGGATCAACGGGCATACCGAAATGTTCGATCTCACCGCCGACGGCTTCGACCGCCGCAGGTATTACATCGCGGCGGTCCGCGATGGCTGAGGCTCCGAACACGATCACAAGCTCAGCACCCGCTTTCAGCAATTCGTCAATGGCTCGAGCAAGCGCAGCCTGTTCGTGCGGCACACGCTGCTCAGCAATAATTTTCGCGTCAGCAGGCGCAATTCTTGCAGCAGTTATTTTCAGGGTTTTGTCGATGACCTTCGGCGACAGGCCCGGCAATAAAGTAGAGACAACCCCCACTTTTCGAACCTTGTAGGGCGCTATGCGAATGACGGGCTTCGCCTTTGCCGCTGCGACGATTGCTTGGTTGCGCGCGGACCTTGGGACAGCGAATGGAATGATCTTGACCGTTGCGATCATCTCGCCTTCCACCACCGGCTTGTAGGCCGGCAGGGTCGCTACCGTGATGGCCTCGTCGACCCGGTTGAGCGCATCGATTGAATTCTTATCGACGACCAGAATCCCGGCACTGTCGGCAAAAAGATTGCAACGGCCGGTAAAAGCACGGTCGGCGTGCACGCCTTCGTCCCGGATTGCCGCAGCAATATCGGCGGCGGCCTGATCTTCAGACACGTCTCCAGGATCGAGCCGCGCCACCGTGATTTCTTTGACGCCGGCCGCCGTGAGTGCCGCAACTTCGGCAGGACCGATCTTCGTGCCCTTCTTCAGCACCAAGTCGCCCTGCCTGATTGAGTGAACGGCTGTCGCGCCGAACGCCTCAGCGACAGGAATTGCTCCGAACTTCATGTCGCTTCCACCTTTTGGCGAAGTACCCGCGTGATCTCGCCCATGATAGCGACCGCGATCTCCGCAGGTGATATGGCTTCGATATCAAGACCGATAGGCGCATGAATACGCGCGATGTCGGCTTCGGAAATTCCAGCCTGTTTGAGACGTTCGACGCGTTTTGCATGGGTCTTTCTGGAACCCAGCGCACCGATATAAAAACAGTCGCGCGACAAAGCGTGTTCGAGCGCGGGGTCGTCTATTTTCGGGTCATGCGTAAGAGCCACAAACGCGGTGTAGTGATCAATCGCGAGCGGCGGCAGTGCCACGTCGGGCCATTCCGCGATCACCTTCACGTCGGGAAACCGCTCGATCGATGCAAAGGCCGTCCGCGGATCCACGATCGTCACGTCATAGCCAAGCAGCTGACCAATGGGCGCAAGCGCCTGACTGATATGAACAGCTCCGGTAATGACAAGTTTTGGCGATGGTACATAGACAGTGAGGAAAATACGCCCTTGCGGAGTGTCCTCCATACCGCTCTTACCCATACGCAACCGCTTTTCCAGCACATCCTTCAGCGCATCATTCTTCATATGCGCGGCCTTCACCAGACGCTGCGCACCGCTCGCCGTATCGGTGACCAGCACCGCGGCGCGACGTGCAGCGCGCTCGGCGTTAAGATCATGCAGGACGTCGAGTTTCACTCAGCCCACCTTCTCGACATAGACCCGGATCGTTCCACCACAGGACAGACCTACCTTCCACGCGGTCTCATCGGCAACACCGAATTCGAGCAATTTTGGTTTCCCATTGTCGATTACGTCCATTGCTTCGGCGACGACCGCACCCTCGACACAGCCGCCTGAAACCGAGCCGAGAAAATTACCCTCATTGTCGATCACCAGATTGGAGCCAACGGGGCGTGGTGCTGACCCCCATGTTTCGACGACGGTTGCGACAGCGACCTCGCGACCGGATTTGCGCCACTCTTCCGCAGTTTTGAGAATGTCTTCATCGCGAGCCAGCATAAAAATTCCTCCGTCAAGCGACCTGTCTCAACATGTGTTTCGGGTCAAAGGATCTGCGCGACGCGCCAGACAGGGCGCGAACCAGATCGGTCATGGACTCCAGATTGTGGATCGGCCGCAGTTCGTCAACGTGCGGCAACATCGTTTTCACGCCTTTGGCACGGGCTTCGAAGCCATGAAAGCGAAGCAAAGGGTTCAACCACATAAGCCGTCGGCACGATCGATGGAGCCTATCGATCTCGAAGGCGAGCGTGTCGTCGACATCCCGCTCGAGTCCATCGGTAATCAACAATACCACCGCACCTTGCGTGAGGACACGTCGCGCCCATTGCTTGTTAAATGTGTGCAGCGAGGTGGTGATGCGAGTGCCACCGGACCAGTCGACCACATTTGCCGAACACGCGGCGAGCGCTTCTTCAGCGTCGCGTTGGCGGATTGCACGCGTTACGTTCGTCAACCGTGTGCCGAACAAGAACGTGGTCACACGTTTGCGGGCGTCCGTTACAGCGTGCAAGAAATGCAAAAACAGACGGGTGTACTCGCTCATCGAGCCGGAAATATCGAGTAGCGCAACAATGGGAGGCTCTTCGACGCGAGGACCGAGATACTTCAGATCGATCAGCGCACCCCCGGCCTTCATGCTGGCGCGCAAGGTGCGCCGGACATCGATCATGTGGCCATGTCGGTTTGGCGCAAGTCGCCGGGTCCGTACCTCATCTAGCGGTAGCGTCAAACGTGCGATGGCCTCTTTCGCCGCGGCAATCTCAGCCGCGGTCATCTGTGCAAAGTCTTTCTTCTGCAGGATTTCCCGATCGGAGACGGTCAGCTTCGCATCGAACTCGACTTCAGACTTGCTTTGGTCCCTTTCGTTGATGCCGGAGAATAGCGCCTCCTGAATTCGCTGGGCACCGGGCGGTGGGGCCTTCGGGCTGCCAGCTGCGATTTCCGGAAGCATCGAAGCAATCATTTTCTCGATGTAACCGCGCTTGCGAAAGAAAATCCGAAACGCCTGATCAAAAAGAATCGTATGCTCATGGCGCTTCACGAACACCGCGTGCAGCGTCCAATAGAAGTCGTCGCGCGTACCGACATTTGCGACACTTAGAGCCTCCAGCGCGTCGAGCACCGCACCGGGTCCCACGGGAATTCCGGCCGCGCGCAGTGCGCGCGCGAAGTAAAGGATGTTTTCAGAGAGGCGGCCCTGAGGAACGTCCATGAGCTTACTCCGCCGCCCTCAGCTCCGACTTTACCTCGTCGAGCAATGCTTTCACCTTGGTGCCGTCGAGACGGGCAATGTCGTCCTGATATTTAAGTAACACACCGAGTGTGTCCGATACGGTCACCGGATCGAGCGCAATAACATCCAGCTCGGTGAGAGCGCCGGCCCAATCCAGCGTTTCGGCAACGCCAGGCGATTTGAAAAGATCTTCTTTGCGCAACGCCTGGACAAATGCCACGATCTGTTCGGAGAGCTTCTTTGCGATACCGGGGACCTTGGCGCGCAAAATCTTCAGCTCGCGCTCGGCGCTGGGATAGCCGACCCAATAGTAGAGACAGCGCCGTTTGAGTGCATCGTGCACTTCACGAGTGCGGTTGGAAGTAACAACAACAATCGGCGGATGAGCCGCCTTGACGGTCCCAAGTTCCGGTACAGTCACCTGGAAATCGGCGAGCACTTCCAAGAGGAACGCTTCAAAAGCTTCGTCAGTGCGGTCGATCTCGTCGATCAAGAGGACAGGTGGTCCAGATGCATCGGGCTCAAGCGCCTGCAGCAGGGGTCGCTTGATCAAAAAGCGCTCGGAAAATACGTCGTGTTCAATGCGTGTCCGGTCACCCTCCCCTTCGGCTTCCGCCAATCGGATGGCGATCATCTGAGCGCCGTAATTCCACTCGTAGACAGCAGCGGAAACATCCAGTCCCTCATAACACTGCAATCGGATCAGACGCCGCCCGAGCGTCGCTGCCAAAACCTTTGCGATCTCGGTCTTGCCGACTCCTGCCTCACCCTCGACGAACAACGGCCGCCCCATGCGCAGGGCGAGGTACAACACCGTCGCCAGCGATCGGTCCGCGATGTAGTCGGCCTTGGCCAACAGATCGAGGGTTGAATCGATTGAATTCGGCAGGGTCTTATCTGTCATGCGGGGACTTTATCCTACCACGCTCGTGTCTTACATGTGGTGATCGAAGGACCCAAGAGCCAGGACGAACCCATGACGAAGGCCGAGACCATCGACAATCCCGCCCTACAGATGCCCACCATCGATCCAGGGGTGCGGATTGGCCATGTCCACCTGAAGGTTGCAAACTTGCAGAGAGCCCTGGATTTCTATTGTGGGGTGTTGGGTTTTACGCTCACTACTAGCCGGCCCGGCGCGGCCTTCATATCGGCCGGCGGGTATCATCATCACTTTGGGCTCAATACGTGGGAGAGTCTGGGCGGCTCGCCTCCACCCCCGGGCAGCACAGGTCTTTACCATACTGCAATTCTTTATCCGAGCCGGCGGCTCCTGGCAGACGCATTGCGCCGGCTGATCGTCGCCAAAATTCCGCTCGAAGGTGCGAGCGACCACGGTGTCAGCGAGGCGCTCTACTTGCGGGACCCGGATGACAATGGCGTCGAGCTCTATTGGGATCGCCCAAAAGAAAAATGGCCGAAGAAAGCAGACGGGTCATTGCAGATGTACACGAATCCGCTTGACCTGCACGATTTGCTTGGCGAGCTCGATCGCGCGCCGGCTGATTGATGCGGTGTGCGTTGCGAACCAACTAAACAGTCAGGCGCACATACGCCAAGAATGCTGCGATCAATACAACAATTAAAAGCGGCACTACCTGCATAGCGAACCTTCCGAGCGAAATTGATGCCTCGCCTCGGAAACGCAGTTCCAACTGCAATTGTTCCGCATTGAGTTGGCGTCAGGCTGTTGCCTTTGCCAAGGCACGCCTAGCCAACACTCCGACAAGATGTGCGCGATATTCGGCACTGGCGTGAATATCGCTGTTCATACCAGTTGCCGGTATCGTCATTCCTTCGAGGGACTTAGCTGCGAAGCGTTTTTTCAATGCCTCTTCAAATGATTTGACCCTAAACACGCCGTTGGCGCCCGCCCCTGTCACCGCAACCCGGATCTCGGAGCCGCGCTTAGACACAAAGACGCCAACCAGCGCAAAGCCCGAGGCCGGATGCTTGAATTTCTCGTACGCCGCTTTTTTCGCAACCGGGAAACTGATCTTGGTAATTATCTCGCCATCCTCGAGAGCGGTCGAAAACATCCCAGTGAAGAAATCGTCGGCGGCAATGCGGCGCTTATTGGTGATGATGGTCGCACCAAGCCCGAGGCACGCCGCAGGATAGTCGGCATTCGGATCGTTGTTGGCGATCGAACCCCCGATGGTCCCGCGATTGCGAACCTGCGGATCGCCGACGGAGCCCGGCACGAAAGCCAGTCCCGGCAGCACCTGTTGGAGCACCGGTGAATTAGCCGCATCGGCGTGACAGGTCATTGCCCCGATCACGACCGAACGCCCTTTCTGCTCGACACCACTCAAGCCTTCCACCAACGACAGATCGATCAGCGCGGAAGGGTTTGCCAAGCGTAACTTCATCACCGGCAGCAGCGAGTGTCCACCGGCGAGCAGCTTTGCTTCCGGATTGCGCGCCAGAAGGCCGGCAGCCTGGCGGACCGTCGTCGGACGATGAAAAGTGAAATTGTACATTTGCTGTCTCCAGTTCCTACGCCACTTGACGCGGTTGCGGCCGCGCAAGCGCCGACCACACCGCTTGCGCAGTCGCCGGCATCGCGAGGTCTTCTGTGCCGATTGCGTCGGTTATGGCGTTGATGACCGCTGCAGGGGAAGCAATCGCGCCAGCTTCGCCACAGCCTTTAATTCCAAGCGGATTCGATGGTGCCTTCGTCTCTGTCAGTCCGACTTTAAAGGACGGCAGGTCATGAGCGTGAGGCATCGAATAGTCCATGAGTGATCCCGTCACCAGCTGGCCGTCCCTGTCGTACACGGCGACTTCCAACAACGCTTGCCCGATGCCCTGTGCGATGCCGCCGTGAACCTGACCTTCCACGATCATCGGATTGATCACCGTGCCGAAATCATCGACGGCGGTCCAACTGACAATGTTTGTTTTGCCGGTGTCGCGGTCAATCTCGACCTCGCAGATATGGCAACCGGCAGGAAATGTGAAATTGGTCGGATCATAGAAGCTCGTTTCTTTCAATCCGGGTTCAAGCTCCTGCCCGGCAAATTTGTGCGCGATGTAGGCGTTGAGCGCGACATCGCCCCAGGCTGCCGATTTGTCTGTGCCGGCGACGTTGAATTTGCCGTCTTTGAAAACGATGTCGCCCTCGGCTGCTTCGAGCATATGGGCGGCCACTTTTTTCGCCTTGGCCTCTATTTTGTCGAGAGCCTTTACAATCGCGGACATGCCGACCGCGCCCGAACGCGAGCCGTAAGTCCCCATGCCGAACTGCACCTTGTCAGTATCGCCGTGCACTACAGAAACGTTTTCAAACGGTATGCCCAGACGCTCCGAAACGAGTTGGGCAAATGTCGTCTCGTGCCCTTGCCCGTGAGCATGGGTGCCGGTCAGAACCTCCACGCTTCCGGTTGGATTCACGCGCACTTCAGCGCTCTCCCACAGACCGACACCGCAACCGAGCGATCCGACCGCCTGCGAGGGAGCAATACCGCAGGCTTCGATGTAGGTTGAGTAGCCAAGACCGCGCAGCTTGCCGTTTCGCGCGGCGTCGCGTTTGCGCTTGCTGAAGCCCTTTACATCCGCAATCTCGAGCGCCTTTTTAAGTGACGCATTATAGTCGCCGGCATCGTACGCCATGATCACCGGCGTCTGATGCGGAAATGTCTTGATGAAATTGCGCCTACGCAGATCGGCTGGATCGATTCCGAGTTGCCGTGCCGCCACCTCCACTAGCCGCTCTACGACGAAGGTCGCTTCCGGACGGCCGGCACCGCGATAAGCGTCGACGGGTACCGTGTTCGTGTAAACGGCGTCGACTTCACAATAGATCTGAGGAATATCGTACTGCCCTGACAGCAGCGTCGCATACAAATAGGTCGGTACCGACGAAGAAAACGTCGACATATAGGCGCCGAGGTTTGCGATCGTCTTCACGCGCATCGCCAGGAACTTGCCACTCGCATCAAGGGCCAGTTCAGCATGTGTAACGTGGTCGCGCCCATGCGCGTCGGTGATGAATGATTCCGATCGATCGGCCGTCCATTTCACCGGCCGGGCAATTTTTCGCGCAGCCCACAGGCAAACAACCTCCTCCGGATAAATGAAAATCTTCGAACCGAAGCCGCCGCCGACATCCGGCGCGATGACACGAAGCTTGTGTTCGGGCGCCACACCGACAAACGCCGCAATCACCAGACGAGACACGTGCGGATTTTGCGTGGTGTTCCAAAGCGTGAGCTGATCAGTACCGGCATCGTATTCGGCAAGCGCGACACGCGGCTCTATGGCATTCGCAATCAGACGATTGTTGACGATGTCGAGGTGTGTCACGTGCTTTGCGGATGCAAAGGCCGCGTCCACTGCTCTGGAGTTGCCAAGCGACCATTCGTAGATCGTGTTTTTTGGTGCAACATCGTGAATTTGCTGACCCGATTTTGCTTCGGCCGGATCAACAACAGCGGGAAGCAATTGATAGTCGACCTTCACCTTTTCGGCCGCGTCACGGCCTTGCGCCTGGGTCTCTGCGATGACGACGGCAACTGCGTCGCCAACGTGACAGACCTTGTCCGCGGCAAGCGCCGGATGTGGCGCCATTTTCATCGGTGACCCGTCTTTTGAATGAATCATCCAACCGCAGATCAAATTGCCTACCTTATCGGTCGCAAGATCTTTCCCGGTCAGCACATCAATTATACCGGGCATTTTCTTGGCTTCAGAAACGTCGGTGCTCCTGATGCTTGCATGGGCATGCGGCGAGCGCACGAATACCGCGCGGGTCTCGCCCGGTCTGATCACATCATCGGTGTATCGACCCTTGCCGGTGATAAAGCGGAGATCTTCTTTTCGGCGCACCGCCGCGCCGATACCCGTCGCGCTCATGGCGGTTTCTCCCACTGTTCTTGATGTTATTCAGCGGCCTGTCGTGCGCCACCCTTGGCCATTGCTTTGGCTCCCGCTGCAATGGCTTTGACGATGTTGTGGTAGCCCGTACACCGACAAATATTTCCGTCGAGTTGCTCGCGAATCGTGTGCTCATCGAGGTCGTTGCCACACCGGCGTACGATATCGAGAGCTGCCATGATCATTCCGGGGGTGCAGAATCCACATTGGAGCGCGTGATTTTCGCGGAACGCTTCCTGCATCGGATGCAGCGGCCCGTTCGGCTCCGCGAGACCCTCGATTGTGGTAACCTTGGCNCCTTCGCATTGCAGGGCGAGGGTGGTGCAAGACTTGGCCGCAATCCCATCAATGTGCACGACGCAAGCGCCACATTGCGACGTGTCACAGCCGACATGTGTACCGGTCAGCCGCAAATTCTCGCGCAGAAATTGCACCANCAAGGTGCGCGCTTCGACATCCCCGCTGACGGCTTTACCATTCACCGTCATGGATACGGCAGCCATGGCCTTCCTCCCGATTAGGGCCCAAACGCCCTTTTTTCGCCTCCCGTGGCCGGGACGGCAGTAGTTCATGTGCGAAATCGAGGCGATTTCGACCGAAATAAGTCTGAACCCCTACTATGGCTTGGGTCAAGGGATTCCAGCAATGTGGCAACTTCATCTTCTACTGGAGCTTGATCAGGTAGCGGCAACCGTGGCCGCAAATTTCTGGAAGAAATCATCCGCGACTTTTTTGGCGGCGCCGTTGACAAGACGTTGGCCAAGTTGCGCAAGCTTCCCGCCAATTTGTGCTTCGACGCTGTAAGTCAGCAGCGTGCCGCCATCTTTTTCGGTCAGCGCAACCGTCGCCCCACCTTTCGCAAAACCGGCTACGCCACCATCGCCTTCTCCCGAAATTTTGTAGCCGTTGGGAGGGTTAAGATCGGTAAGATGAACCTTACCTTTAAAGCGCGCTTTTACTGGACCGATTTTGGTCGTCGCAGCAGCCTGGAATTCAGTGTCCGAGGTCTTGTTGAGTTCTTCACAGCCCGGGATGCACGCTTTCAGAACTTCGGGGTCGTTCAGCTTTGCCCACACAACCTCGCGACTGGCCGGCAGTTGAACCTCGCCCGTCATGGTCATTGCCATCACGCGTCTCCTTTACAAGCATCCCACGACAGATCGGCTTACGCCCTCACGATGGCCATGAAAAGACCTTTGCAAGGATCGCGCGGCGCACTAAGGGTGTCGCTCGATCTAGTGCCTAACAATCAAGATTTTAGGGGAGGACCTTAATGCCGACAATCAACGCGGACGATGGGTGCCCGATCAATGTGGAGGTCGAAGGTCGCGAGGGCGCGCCGGTACTCATGCTGTCGAATTCGCTCGGGACCACACTCCGTATGTGGGACGACCAGGCTCCGGAATTTGCGAAGTTCTTCCGGCTTGTTCGCTACGACCGTCGTGGACACGGTCTGTCCGGAGTGCCGAAAGGCCCCTACTCCATGGAGCGGTTCGGCCGGGATGTCCTGTCGGTGCTTGACGCGCTGAAAATCAGAAAGACCAATTGGTGTGGATTATCGATGGGCGGCATGGTCGGACAGTGGCTGGGGGCGAATGCTCCCGATCGCATTGAGAAGCTGGTGCTCTCCAACACCAACTACCACTACGCCGACAAGACGCCGTGGAACGACAGAATCAAGCTCGTAAAGGAGAAAGGCCTTGGTGAACTTGTCGGGCCGAACATGGAGCGATGGTTCACAAAGGATTTCCGATCACGGGCGCCGCAGGCAATCGCCCGTATGTCGGAGTTATTTCTCACAACGAAGCCGGCAGGCTACATCGCATGTTGCGAAGCAATTCGCGACATGGATTTCACGTCCTCAAATCCACGCATCGCTTTGCCGACTTTGGTTATCGTCGGGAAACACGACCCAGCCACCCCACCCTGCGCCGGCGAAGCGATCCAAAGTCAGGTCAAGGGTGCGAAACTTGTGAGTCTTGATGCGGCTCATATTGCTAACATCGAGCAGCCCAAAGCGTACACTGAAGCCGTGCTCAATTTCGTGCACTGAGGCAACTCATGGACGACAAGGAACGTTATGAGCGCGGAATGGCCAAGCGCCGCAAGGTGCTCGGCAATACGTGGGTCGATCGGGCGAATGCCAAAAAGAATGCGTTCAATGAGGAATTCCAAGATTTCATAACCCGGACGGCCTGGGGCGAAGTCTGGACGCGGCCGCACTATGATGAGCGCACGCGNCGGATTCTCGTGATTGGCACGATGCTCGCGCTCGACAAGTGGGAAGAGTTCCGAATGCATGTGCGGGCGGCGCTCACGGAGGGCGGGTTCAACGCCGACGACATCAAGGAGATCATTCTTCAACAGGCAATCTATTGCGGAGTACCGGCTGCCAATCACGCTTTCAAGGAAGCTGCCGAAGTGATCGCCGAAATCGCAAAGAGCAAATAGCCCAAACCGCGCTTCCACCTCCCTCGTCATTTCGGCCCGGAAAGGCTTCAATAAGGTCATGGCAACCTGATGAGGACGTTCCATGCCGAAGATGAAGGTTCGGACCGGTATGCCGAGTGTTCAGCTCGACAAAGCCGAGTTCAAAAGGCGATTTCGAGAAAGATTTTACGACCCTGATTTTGAGTCACTCAGGGACGAGATCGACAAGATCGCCGAGACCGCATGGTCCACCTATGACGAGTACCACAAGTCGCCACGTTTAACGAAAGCCGGTCCCGAGTTTGCCGACCCCGATTACGACATCTCGGTTGAATGGCTTGCCACCCGAGCAAATATTCGGACAGCTGACCGACGCCAGAAAAATCGCAAGTCGCCGTCGCGGGTTCTGATCGTCAACGGTTCATCGCGCAGCGACAAAACCTGCCCCGGCGAAATGTCGAAGACCTATCGCCTGGTTTTGCTTGCAAAGGAGATCATTGAGAAGTCGCGCGGCTTCCAGGTTGAAATCCTCGACCTATCGCGCCTGACATCGGAATATGGCCGCGTCATCTACCCATGCAAGGCATGCGTCTCGACCGCACAGCCGCTCTGTCATTGGCCCTGCTCATGCTATCCAAACCACGCGCTCGGACAGGCTGGAGACTGGATGGCCGAGATCTATCCGAAATGGGTTGCGGCTCATGGCGTAATGATTGTCTGCCCGGTGAATTGGTACCAGGCGCCCTCCTCACTCAAGCTGATGATCGATCGTCTGGTCTGCGCAGATGGGGGCAATCCCGACCCGACAACAACTCATGGCAAGAATGCGGCAATGGCAAAGGAGCTTGAACTGAAAAGCTGGCCCTATCCGCGTCACCTCGCGGGTCGTGTGTTTTCCGTGATCGTGCACGGTGACGCCGCCGGCACCGAAAATCTCCGCCGCATTCTCACCGACTGGATGTCAGATATCGGAATGATACCGTCGGGCCACTTGGCGTTGATAGATCGCTACGTCGGTTACCTGGCGCCCTATGCAACTAGCCACGACGATCTCGACCGCGACACGGACTTTCAGGACGACGTGCGCAATGCTGCCAAGGCACTGGTTCAGGCCGTGAAGGATCGACGCAGCGGGAAGCTCGACCCGCCTGACCGCGGGCTGCACGAAGCTCGCCCGAAATAGACTGTAATTACGTCAGGCCTGATAGCGCGGAGCGGCCCGAGCTGTGTCCTTGTCGACGGTGATGTCTGCCGTGATCTCCCTATTTCGTTCGCGCGACGTACGAGCGCGCTCGAAGATGCAGAGGCCGACTGCAAACGCGGCAATCAGAAGCTGCACTGCGTGTTCGCGCATGAGATCAGACGTGTGCGTCGAGAACGCTGGACCGATCGCAGCGATACTGATGGCGACCGCTAGACTGAGACCGGCTTCCAACAGGCAACCGCAAGCTTGAGCGCTCCGAAAAACGCGACGCGCTTTATCGACCGAATCGGTCCAAAATTGAAAAGTCGACAATTGCGAAAACAAATTGCGAGCGCCATCCGTCTTCGAGGCCATACGAAGGCGTCGAGAGGATACGCAATCCGTCACAACCCCAGGCCCAAAGCGAAATACAGCGCAATTGCGACGATAGCGGCAACCGCAACATTTGAGATTTTTCGGACGGATCCCTCCTCACGTGAGGACCTCATGCGTAATCCGCTCGATTGCGAAGTTCAAAAGAAACCGAACCTTCCCCTTACCCGTTAGGCACTTAACCCTTTCGAGTAACGAGACGGCGTCGAAGTTCCAATTCGGATTGCGCAGAAAACGGGTGGGCCTTGCCTGCGGACGCTCCTACATCGCGCTCAAGAAGGGCGACTTATCTGAAAGAGGCACTATGACAATCGCACACACGAACAATGCCGTTCTGCGGCCCAGCCTCGTGTTGTTCGCAACGTCGCTTGGAGTTCTGCTCGCGCAAATCGATACGTCGGTCGTTAACCTCGCGCTCAAGAGCATTGCGCTCGATTTGCGTGCCGGTGTCAGCCAGATGCAATGGGTCGTGGATGCGTACAACCTAGCTTACGCCTGTTTGCTGCTTACCGGTGGGACACTCGGTGACCTTTATGGTCGCCGCCGCATTTTCTTGCTCGGTATCGTGCTGTTCACGGGTGGGACTTTGGTCTGTGCGTTTGCGCCCAACGCCGTAGCCTTGATCGCTGGACGCATCGTCAGCGGCATTGGTGCGGCGTTTGCGTTGCCAATGTCGCTGGTGTTGCTCACGTTGGCCTACCCGGACCGCGAAGAGCGCGTCCACGCGTTGGGCATTTGGGCCAGCTGCAATGGTCTCGCTTTTGTCATCGGTCCGACAATAGGAGGCTGGCTCGTTGATAGCATCGGTTGGCGCAGCATCTTCTATATGAGCTTGCCCTTCTGTGCAGCCGCGTTGCTGCTGACGATGCAAGCTATCAGTGAAAGCACGGAACCCGACGGCCGCAGGCTGGACCTGCCCGGCCAGGTTCTTGCCGTCATCGGGCTGGGAGGATTTGCCTTTGCCGCGATCGAAGGGTCCCGTTGGGGCTGGAGCGCTCCATTGATCTTTATGATTGCGGGAGCTGTGGTTGCGATTATTGCTTTCATATGGGTCGAGGCGAAAACGCCGGGCCCTCTCTTGCCATTGTCGTTTTTTGGTCAGCCGGTTTTTTCCGCTGCGCTTGCGGTAGCGGGATTGATGACCTTTGGCATGTACGCGCTGCTCTTCATCATGCCGCTTTATTTTCAGACTGTACGTGGCAGTAGTCCTTTCACCGCCGGACTCGAATTACTCCCGATGTCGGTCAGTTTTGTCGTGGTGTCTCAGCTAGTGGGTTTTTTCACCAATCGATTCGGCCCCCGCGTGGTGATGACCGCAGGAATGGCTTGCATGGGCCTGGGCGCTTTGGCGCTGGCCGCCATTACTCAGAATTCGGGACCCGGTCCGATCGAAATGGCACTTGTCATCGTTGGCATCGGTCTTGGCCTGAACACTGCGCCGGTCAATGGCGTCGCTGTCGCAGCCGTTCCGCCTTCGCGATCGGGAACCGCTTCAGGGATCCTCAACACAGCGCGTATGGTTGGGGCGACACTTGGCGTCGCAATCCTCGGCTCGCTTTTTGCCGCTTATGCCGGCCAACAAGTCACCACGATTGAGAACTTTTTGACCGGGTTGCGAGCGGCTATGACCGCAGCGGGTGTGGCAGAACTGCTTGGCGCGGCTGTTGCATTCACGTTTATTCGCGCGAGTTCGCTCGATGCGAAGAAGTAGCTTCAGCCCCCGCGACCGTCGCGGAAGGACTGCGGCGTCATACCTGTCTGTTTGCGAAAAAACCGTGTGAAGTGTGAAGGGTCTGAAAAAGCGAGGTCGTAGGCGATTTCGTGAATTGCCTGGTTTGTAAACACGAGTTGCCGCTTGGCTTCCGTCAGAACACGTTGGCGGATCAGGTGACCGGCGGTAACACCGGTTGCGCGTTTGACATGGTCATTAAGCCTGTCGGACGTCATGGCCAATTTCCCAGCGTAGAAGCTAATGAGACGTTCTTTTCGAAAATGTTCATCTACGAGCCGTCGCAGTTCATCGACCCGAGCATCCGAACGCGAAAGGGTTACGGTTCCGCTCCGCGCGCGGGATACAGCGAGCCGCACCACTTCGATGGCAATCAAAGCAAGCAGGCCGCGCATCGCCAGACGATAACCTTCGCGCGCCAACGCACTCTCTTCGTGCAAATCGGCGCAGAGCGTAGACAGTCGCTTTGCTTCCACCGCACCTGCGAGCGGCAACAGGGGCTCTGTGGCGACCGCCTTGAGCCGCGCCAGCGCCTCTCCCGACTGGTCGCCGAGTGCGTCGGCAACATCTTCGGTGAAGCTAACGACCCAACCGTCGGTAATCTCGGGCGTGAAGCGGAAGCCATGCGCGGTCGTCGCCGGCACCAAAATGAGGGCTGGTGCGGAGAACCGCGTCGTTGCTGTCTCGAAGCTGAACTCGCCACCACCTTTCTCGATGAGCAACACCTGAAACAGATTTCGGTGACGGTGAGCGCGAATTGTCCAATCGTGAATTGACGATCGCGAAGAGATGGTTTCGATATGAATAAAGTCAAAAGCGGAGTCGTCAGGCGGATCGCCGTACAAGTGAAACAGCGGCAGCGACGACACCGTATTCATCCCACAAGCATATGTGACCATGCTTGCGAGGCCAACAGCCGACGGGGAAAAATGAAAACCCCGCCTCGCGGCGGGGCTTCCGTGTCTCTCTATCTCGCACCGTTAGCGGTTCTGCTGACCACCCTGCTGGTGACCACCCTGCTGCTGCTGGCCGGGTTTCTGCTGTCCGCCACCCTGCTGACCACCCTGCTGCTGACCACCTTGCTGTTGTTGGCCGGGCTTCTGGTTCGGGTTCTGGTTTGGATTCATTTTTCACTCTCCAACATGTTTGGAAGCGCTCTGATCACGCGCGCTCCGTAACTGGTAACAATGCGTGAGCGGGTGTTTTTGTTCCCATCAAATGCCCATCCAATATGGGGAAAAGCCCATCGGAACCTCGCGCGACCGGGAGTGTTCCCCTCCAAACGAGAGGAGAACCGACGATGGGACGATATCTCTTACTTTGGCTGCTCGGCATTCCGATCCCTATTCTGGTGCTGATCTGGTTCTTTGGTGGTCTTCACTAGCTTTGCCGCCAGCGTGCGAGACAGCAACGCTGGTGTCTGTGGCGCCCCGCTACGCCCTCCACGACAAATTCCGCTTGATAACATCGCGCCCGCGCCGCGTTGCCGCTCCCGCTATGCCCTGTTAAGCCTTTAATATCGGGGCGATCGGTCTTGGCCGGACGGAAGGCGTGGGGATGGAATGGAAGTCTTCCTACAACAACTAATCAACGGGATTACGCTCGGCTCAATTTATGGCCTGATCGCCATCGGATACACGATGGTTTTCGGCATCATCGGCATGGTGAACTTCGCCCACGGCGATGTATTCATGGTGTCGAGTTTCATAGCGCTAGTTGCTTTTCTGCTGCTCGTCAGTTTTCTCGGTAGCTCGTCGATCGCGCTCGTTCTGTTCGTCATGCTTATCGCGGCGATGTTGTTTACATCGCTGGTCAACTGGACGATTGAACGACTGGCTTACAGACCTCTGCGCGGTTCGTTCAGGTTGGCGCCACTGATCTCGGCGATCGGAATGTCGATCTTCCTTTCCAATTTCGTGCAGGTGACACAGGGACCGCGCAACAAATCAATTCCACCGATGGTCCAGGGTGAGTTCGTTCTTTTCACAAAAAACGACTATCCGGTCACTCTTTCCGTCAAGCAGCTCATAATCTGGGTCGTTACCGCCGTTCTGCTGGTCTGTTTCTGGTATCTCGTCACGAAAACGCGGCTTGGCCGCGCGCAACGCGCCTGCGAGCAGGATCAAAAGATGGCGGCCCTGGTCGGC
>AF_2010_repII_A001DRAFT_10000048_pt1 | contig 18170 bp, 17 predicted proteins | sample AmaForreplIIA001_FD_9190 | JGI IMG/M metagenome (IMG submission 9190)
AGCTGGCCCTACGGAATCGCAAGAATAAGGTCCATCTACTCCACCGGGCTGCGCGAAAGTATCTGTACGATAGTTAGTGGCGTAGTTATAACAATTATTAGTGATCTGCCTAGAATTCAGCAGTACTCCATCATTCCACCAATCAGGTTCATAAAGTGGAGCACATCTACATACAACCCTCAATGGCCAACGTACTGGTTTGGCCTTGTATTCTTCACGTACTTTGTGAAATCGTCTAATTTCCGTTTTGAGAAATGTAGGGAATTTTCTTCTTAGATCTATTCGGTTAATTGGTCCCTTCTGACTGCAGAATAAATCTTCATACTTTTCATCAGTTGCGCGATGGGAAAGTCTTGGACCAAACAGATCCCCGTTAGCCAATCGAAATACCTTTGGAAGATCTTTCGATTTAGGTCCTATTTGCTCAAAAACAAGTCCCCTGTATCCAAGTGTTGAATTCGGAGATATTCCAAGATCATCTTTTTTTAGTTTACGCGAAGGTTTTAACCTCTCTAGTGTTTCTGCTGCTTCATTGCCCTCTAACACTAGAACAGGATTTTTTCTACCACTGAAAATGTCAATAGTAATCCTAAGTTTTGGCATATTATTTCTATCTGTTATCTATATATACGTTTGATCATGTCTCATGTAGTTCATGCATCTCATCTGATTAAAATCTAAGCTAAGAATTGAAGCCACAGCCATCCAACAAAAAAAACATGGCCAATATCACTTAAACTTTCCTGGTATGATGTTGTATGAATAATGCCTTTATGGTCTTTATGTGATGTCAGGGCATCCTTTTTTTGATAGGATGTTGAGAGACACGTAAGTCGCTAGTTGATGGAACGCTATGAAGGGAATTATGCTTTCTGCGTTTTAGGTATCTGTAGAGATGTAAATAGTATAGTATGATAAAAATCGTAATGATGTGGATCCTGATAACATTATATCCAATTCATATCCGATTTATACTCGAAAGCGCATAGATAATGCATCAAGAATTCTTTGACTTTTTTGATGAACTGCATTATATTTGTACATCACTTATGTTTACTCTAGAGGATTGTAACGGTATACCATTCATCTGATTTCTAAGATTGCTGAGGCTATAAGATTATCCATACTAATTATAAATATGTTCGACGATTAATCAGCAAATTGGAATGGATACTGGTATACAAACAGCCAATTGGTTCTCGATAATTCACTTATTAAGAGGGAGGTAAGCAAGAAACTAATGATTTATGAATGTCAACAGGGTCACATATGTTTTAGCAACAATGATGATTTGGACAGATGTGCAATGACAGGATGCACTAAATCAACTATTGTAATAAGTACTATTGATATCGATTGGTTTTATAAAATTAGCGAGTTAGGATTATGTGTTGAAAGAAAGGATCTTCACAAGATAATTGAAGATCTAAATATGCCAAAAGATGTTAAAAAGCAAATAACAAAGATTTTCTCGCATCTATGATATCAAGTATCCTTAATTTAGCCGATTAATGCTACCACAAATTATCAGATATTTGTCCTGAGCTTATGTAGTGATCTACTCTTTAGCCTTATTCTTTTTTAACACTTTTCCGTGCCGCTGGTACATTAACTGACTGGTAGATATTCGTTTATTACGTATATATTCAGTCTCAAAGTAATTATATTGCAGCGGTAAAATTGTTGTATGAACAAATGTGAACACTGGGGTTGTAATAAACTCAATAATACGTGTGTAGGATGCGGTATTATCATATGTCCATCTTGTTTAAAAGAACCAGAGCATTGCAGCTGCGAAAACAAAGATATATGCTGCAAATAACAGCAAATGCAAATCCTTTTTTTGAATTTATGGCTCATTATCATCCACCTAAGTGATTTTTTGTGTCAAGAAACCTTGTGATGTGGTCACAAAGCGTCTGCAATTGATGCATTTCTGATATGTAACACCAGTTCAATATCGCATATGGTCTAAATATTGCTGCTGCTTGTTCAAGGTCATTTATAGAACAATATAATATTAACATTGTGTAGGAAAGAATACTACTTTGTTCCTCTTTTTTAATAAATTAAAGATGATCAAAATCACTTACAATTTATTTTTTAATGCGATTGATCGACATTTCCTGCAGATCCGACTATTCGTGGTCTGTTGTGCCGGTCCGATTTATTTGGTCTGAGAGAGAACTTAGTGGCGCGATTTGGAATTGAAACCAATCCTCCTTTCTCATTCGGTAAGAGAAAGTGTAAAACAACACTCTTCACAGAAATAACAGAACGGATCAGACTCTGATTGCAGCGTCATCACATCATGTCAGGGTGGGCATTCTATTTCATATTCAATTGATAAATTCTCTTGGTGGTAGGAGATGGTTTCTGCTCATTCTTTCTTTAAAATGCTCCTACTTTTATTAACCATTTTTATCATTTCGCTTTTTCATTGATATAATGTGATGAATCATTTGGAGGGACGGTAGGGTAAAATTTGGCGCGTCCAGTTGACTTATCCCTTGAAATGTGAAAATGCACCATGGAAGAAATCATGTCCAGCGCGGCCGCCGTGATGAGAGTCGCTATTGTGACCGCTATTGCTGTTATCATGAGTTTTACTCCCAGAATATGTATGGCTGCTACTGCTACTGCTACTACTACTACTAGAGCTATGATGTTCATTGCTAATGCTACTATCATTACCTGTTCCTCCCACTTCTGATTGTACCTTAAATGATGATGTTGCTGAACTTGGCTTATAGCCGTCTGCCGTTACATTATATTGCACTGTAAACAAACCAGGTTTCGTAGCCTTGTTAATTAGCCAGGAATATAAAATTTGACCGTTAGCATCAGTAGTATTTCGAAATTCTTTGTTAATTAGTCCATTAGTATCGATTACTTTCCATCCACTGTTGCTTCTATAACTCTCTTATGTGAGAGTGCATCTGAGGCTGTGATGGTAATAACCTGTCTATCTCCAAAGATAACCTCAGAAGTAGTAGAAGTATTAGCGGCTGATGTTACACCAGTTACATTTATACTATTATGAGACATTAAGATGGGATTATTACTACATGAAAATTTAGCAGTTATTTTATTCTGTCCATCTTTAATAGTAGTGTAAGCTGTCGTAAGAGTAAAATTCCATTTTGAATAGTCGTCCGTTCCTCCCACTCCATCAGGTAAGATTATGATAAGGACTTATGCCATTCACTTTGACCGACACTTTGCAATCAGGAGAAGTTGCATTACTTGCCAGCTAGAATTTGTTGCCCCTTAGTAGGAGATATTATTTTTACTTTAGGCTCTGATATAGTACCGCTATTGTTATAAGATGAGTAACTTTTATTTCCTGAGTCTTTTGCTGTTTGTATTGCAGTGGTTATGTCCTTTTGTGATATTACGGCAGGCCGCTGACTTGGTAACGGCAATGATGCACCATCACTGTTATTATCATTATTTTGGGATATATTGTTGTTGTTCTTGTAACTGTTATTGGAAACTGAAGTTGTTTTAATCAGCTGAGGCTGCAGCTGTTTTGATAAAGAGGGAGCTACAGTGGGTACGGAAACTCCAGTAAAGTTTACGCTGTAAAATTTTGAAACATTTGTAGGATTTGAGGCACAAAATATCTTAGAAGTTAATTTGTTGGATCCTGGTTTAATAGTAGCATATTCATTATTCAGATGATATTTCCACGTAGAATAATCATCATGGCCTTTCTGACCCTCTAGCTCTGTCTTCTGATATGGTTTTATTGCATTAACTATAACGTATACTTCGCAATGTGAATTTATGTTGCTTGTTGATACACCTTTAACTGATAAGATATTATTATTATCAGAGTTACCAATTGGAATTTGTTGATTTTTGGTGGGAGATATTATTTTTATTCCAGGCAGCTCCTGTGGGGTAGTACTAGTCCTGCCGCAGTTACTAGTCTTTGCATAGGCTAATAGATTATGTTTATCGCTCGATAAAAATGAGAAATATAAATAAATGAAAGAGGAGGCCAAAAATAAAGTCACAAGTAAAGGTACAACAACTGCGGAAGCCGTCTTTCTCCTTTTTCTCCCCTTCGGTAAGTGTAACATTGTTTGGCCCTGGATAATATTACTTTTAATAAGAATTTACCAAAATATAGAGGAAATATTATATAATAAAGCTAAAGATCGTTCTGCTTTGGGGTTGCTTGGGTCCCAATACAGGAGCTGCAAGGTCCTTCGGTCTATCATTTTGACACTAGAAAGAGGTCTTAATACGGGGTGATAGCAGCCCATAACCATTTAGACACCAAAGCGATCTTCACTTCTATGGTCATTTCATTTGAACCCCGATTTCTTAGTTATATACAAGTCCTAAATGGCCTTTTGCTTCTGTAATTTGACCTTCTTTTCAGTCAATCCAAGCAGTAAAAGCACATGGGGTCATATAACAGGTTTTTATATCACAGCGCAATCGAAGAAAAAAGTATGTCTGCATACATGGTTTTCACGCGAGAGAGGATGCGCGACGAGAAGGAAGACGAAATTTACAAGCTACTCTAGAAAGGGGTTTATTTAATATGTGATCTTTGTATTTTCTTACAGCTAATTTGACAATGTTAACTCCACCAAAAACGACCGAAGTATTTGTAGCTCGGATAACATTGTTAGTGAGCATAAAATGTATTACCATGATGTATCACTATCCATAAATTTCTTAATCTCATCTTACACCTAAGGGCATTCAAATAATGCTGCATTTCTATAATTATACAAGAGAAGGAGAACACTGCAGCAGCCATTCTTTTGCTCTCCCGACTTCTTCCATCACTAATTCATGGCCACTATTTTGCCAATAAAGTGATACCTTGGCACCTGCCTTTTTGAACAAAGTAACAAGCCTCTCTGCATCTTGTTTTGGAACTATTGGATCATATAGCCCTGAGGACATGAAGATATGTTTATTGTTAAGGTCTGGCAATACCTGTGGCACGAGTGGGACCATGGTACGGAAAAGCATGGCAGCAGAAAGTATTTCTGGATGAAGCAATAACATGCTAGCAGCTATATTTGCACCATTAGAATAACCTACAGCGATAACACGATGCTTATCAAAGCCATAAACTTTTGAAGCATCATTTACAAAATTTGCCAATTCATTTGTACGAAATTTTAGATCTTCTATATCAAAAACACCTTCGGCTAACCTACGAAAGAATCTAGGAAACATACCATTTTCTAATACTTTTCCTCTTGGACTTAATATAGCTGCTTCGGAGGATATCTGTCTAGCGAATGGAATTAAATCTTGTTCATTTCCTCCAGTACCATGAAGTAAAAGTAAAGTTGAAACTACTTGTCTTCTTTCTGTTTTCTTTTCACTTGCAGGAATAAATTTGTGTATAAAACCTAGGTCACGGTTTTTAGTGTTCAATTTCTCTATCATTCTCTATGGTGATTGCTTTTTTTAGAACATTATTTTTTGTTCTTTTTACTTGCTGCTGTTCTTTTTCCTCTTTCTTAGGTAACTTTACTTTAGGCAGAACTTTCTCGAGGTCTTTACGCATAGGCTCGAGCCATATCGGTAACATCAAATGTGTCCCGAGTTCTTCTTTCTTTTCATCAATTGTAAATCCAGGTGGATTTGTAGCTATCTCAAAAAGTACGCCACCGGGTTCTCGAAAATACACAGAATGAAAATAGGTACGGTCTATCACAGGCGTAGCATTTAATCTAGCTTTGATTATTTTATTTCGTAAAATGTTTTGTTGTTCATCAGTAGGCGTGCGCCATGCTACATGATGAACTGTGCCAACACCTACAAACCCTTGTTGGGTATATGGAAGGCAAAGCACATCGACAATATTGTTGTGATTACTATTAGATTTTTGATAGATGGTATTTTTGTTTGATGCTATGGATATGGTAGCAGCAACGGGAGTATCAGTAGCAGCTTGATAACGAAAGCGGCTTCCGTCTTGTCCTATGAACCTAAAACCTAATTCATCAGTTAAAACAGAAGCCGTACGCTCGTATCCTTCTTCAGATAAAGTTACAGAATAGAAACCTCTTATGGCATGCTCGCTAGGAATAGGCCCATCTTTCCATACATTAAGGGTTGTGTCATATCCAGATTTATGAGCCACAAGTTCTAATTCTAATCCATCTGGATCATAAAGTGTCAGTACCTCTTCATTATTACCAAAGCGCTTCGTTGGGCCTTGAAAGTGTATTTTTTGATTTTTAAACCGATCAATCCAATAACTTGTAGAATTTACAGAAATTAAAAATGATACGGTAATCACTTGTCCAGTTCCTCTTCGCCCTTTAGGTGCATCGGGCCAAGGAAAGAAGGTAAGGATTGTACCAGGATGCCCTATTTCATCACCAAAATAAAGATGATATGTAGCAGGATCATCAAAGTTTACTGTTAACTTTACTAACCTAAGACCTAAGACCTGAGAATAAAAATCAATAATCTTTTGTGGATTGCTGGCTATGGCAGTAATATGATGTATGCCTAGAATATCAATTGGATCATTCTTGTTATTATTGTTGTCACTTTTAGCTTTATTATTATGTTGTAGTTCTTGCTGTTGTTTTTGTTTTTGTTTCAAACTCATTCTATATACATTGGTAGATTATAGTTCTTTCTGATAAACTGTTTGGAGTGCCCTGTTTTCTGGATGTAGTTTTTAACATTATACAAACAAATCAACGAATTGATATATATGTATAATAGCAAACTATAGTGTAACGTGCATGGATTATCATCTCTGATTCCACTTCTGGTTTCATCCAGAACAAGATTTGATTCAATCGCTAGGATTGTTACCTCAACGTTGTAGGTGGAATATGAATCCAATAATAACAATCATGAATGTGAATTGGAGAAAATTAGGTGTATAATACCTTCCTAGTAAAATATATTTGATCTAGTAACTATGTCTACGGGGTTTATTGGATGTAGATGTAGAACTAGGCTAAGTTAGCTATTTTGTGACTCCTTTTGTTGCGTTTAGGATTAATTGGTTTTGCTTCAAAATGGTGGCTTTTTTGCTTAATTCAACCAGAGTAGGATCATGAATTCTAATAGCTCCCTTCCTATTAATTTACTCTCTACTTAAAATAAAACATAACTTCTACAATAGTAAATTCCGATCTGTTCATTTCAATTTCTTCTTTACTAATTCTATTTAGGCAATTAAATGAGATTCATTCTTGACTCAATTTGTTGTACATTCTTTTCAATGACTTTTAATAAGAAAGAAAGCTATTAGGACTGATTTACTTATCAATGCCCACTGTGATTGATTATGCTATTAGGTTTGTATCTACCAATAGAACAAAATGCAAGTCATCAGATAATAGCCATGAAGATGCTAGCAAAGAAAGAACAAATGAAGATGAATACAAAGCAGAGAAGTGCGAGAACAATCTAATGAGATAATTGTAATTCAGTTTTTTTGATAATTGTTTGCGACTATAAAGTTTATAGAAGTGTTCGTTGTATTGTTTCACTGCCTAATATCCTCCTCTATACTCCCATGTCCACTGGGGATTGTTGGACCGACGACACGCATACGCAAAAAGTAAACAAGGGATGATCATATACGTGGAAAAGTCCGCAACCTTTACTTTCTTTTATCAACTTAGGGGGTTCTAAATAACATGCTTGGAGTGCAAATTCTAAAGAAATTTAGGATGAAGGATTATGGGACGATTCTAGTTCTGCTTGAGCTTTTAGGGCCTGATTCATCCTTTCAAAACCGAGACGTATATTCGTTTCAAAGTTCCCAGCGTAAAGCAATACAAACAAACCAGTAAAGATCTCTCTGTGTACAAAACGTACATTGTCCCCTTCTAACGGTTGTATCATGAAAATATGCTCTCCACTGAGCAATCCGGGTACCGCAAACCTACCTATCCAACGGAGTTCTCGCTTAGGATCCAAGTCAACTATTAGTGGTCTAAAGGTCATTCCTTTGTCTCCTGGTGGTTGAATACGGACTTTCAGTCTTGCATCTTTCTTTAATTGTCCACTTATTTTAAGGATAAATGGATTCCATTTAGGAAAGTTTTTGAAGTCTGTGAGTATTCGCTATACTTGTTCATCAGATGCATTGATTTCTATTTCAGTACGAACTTCTTTGGACTTTCTACTACCCCAACTGATTATACCTGCTGCTATTGCTGATGCAATAAAGCCTGCAGCAATTATGTAATTCTTACTTTTTCTGGACACCACAAGTTCAAATTATTTCTATTGATTGTTATTTTGTTGCCCCTAAATAACATGTTTTTCTATATATGGCAGGGTGGTATTAAATAGCGACAAAGCGATTGTTACGAACAGTTTCTCATATTCTATTAAACTAATTGAACATTAGAGAACACTGAATTGTGTTGCATCTATTGAATCAGTGCTGTATCAATAACTGAATGAGATTGTGAGATTAAAATTAACGCCACTTTTCCATATAATGCACGTAAGCCGCTTATACTAAATTTTTTGGGTATAACCAACGTCGCAGCAATCGACTCAACAGAGGCATTGCGAAATAGGTAAGGCTAATTACCAATATTATAGTCATAAAAAGCAATGGTTGCTGTCCTAGTAAAAGGATGAGAACGTATCCTGCGACTAAGCTTATGGAATATGCTCCAACGAACGTAACTATTGCCATTTTCCATTTGGGAGGGGGAGGAACATTTGCCTTCAAGTCTGGTATAGCAAACCATGTCTCTAAACCAGTCACCTTCTGTAGATATGGAGTAGAGTATTTGTTTACTTCTTCTGTTAGTTTGTGCAACTCTAAATTTTCCCATGCTTCAAGAGAAGCCTCGTCTCTAAATCTGTGAATCATATGTCTCACACTTGAATCTGTGCCTGTCTCCATGATCGATGTTGTTCTTATGTAACCAGGTACTTTCCTTACTGATACCAAAAAGCGTCTAAGCCACTAGTCATAGTCCTTCTCGAAACCAAGTTTTTTCATTAGATTAACAACGACAGTAATTTCTTTTGAGGCACGCTCAGTATCTTGGACTCCCGAGGTTGCCGTTATGTATACAATTGAAAGAAGATATGCGTAGGATGAATAAACCTATTTTATTAATGTTATTTATGCACCCTACGCAATTCCATTAATTCCTCATGTGATTGCTCCAAACTTTTAGTTAGCACATTAAATAGGAAAGCAAGTTCATTATCAGAATACAAAGAAAGAACTTTGTGCATTCTTACACTAAGTGGAGTAAAGATATCCTCTAACTTTCTTTCTAACTTCTTATTTCTTGTAAGTTCGATTATGATTCTACGTCTATCTTTTGGATCATTGACCCTTCTTACGTATCCAGCTTTTTCTAAACGATCAATAATCCCTGTTACTGCTCCTGTTGTTAAACCAGTCAGCTCAGAAAGCTTTCCGGCTGGCATGGGTCCATACCGGTAAATGAGATCTAAACCCTTGTGATCAGTGATATGCAAACCAAGGACATCAGCAATGGCTTGATGAAACATTATTGTTTCAGTTGATATTTCCCTAAACTTTTGGTTAATAGCTTGAATGGTACTTTCGCGATTCATCGTCAATATTTCTAGGAGCAGATAAGTATATATTAGTTTATTGATATCTCATTTACTAAGATAGTGAGTGGGTAAATGAATATAACTATGAAACAACGGAGACGCATCAAGGATATTGGTATCGAAGGCATAACAGCTCGTTGGTATGACAATAATACTAAAAAGAGTAGATTAACAGAAATGAAAGAATATGCTAATGAAGCATCAAAATATCTTCATGATGGATGCTCTGTCTTAGAAGTAGCCCCCGGTCCTGGTTACCTTGCAATTGAGCTTGCAAAGCTGGGTATATGCAATAACATTGTTGGCTTAGATATTAGTAAAGACTTTATAGAAATCGCTCAAGGAAACGCAACGGAAGCAGGCGTTATTGGAGTTGTAGAATTTCGGCATGGTAATGTTTCAGATATTCCATTTCCAGATAATTCGTTTGATTTCATTATCTGTACTGCTGCTTTTAAGAATTTTAAAGAACCATCCAAAGCATTAAGTCAGATGTGCAGAGTATTAAAGGTAGGAGGTACTGCTCTAATCATCGATATGAATAAATGCATTTCAAATCAGCAAATAGAAGACTACTTAGAGAGCACAGAAGTAAAAGGTATAGGAAAACTCTTTATGAAACTGATTTTCAAGTATTTTCTTAGGAATGGAGCGTATACTAAAGATGAAATCAGCAGCCTAATTTCTAAAACGGCATTTAAACAATATGATATCAGGGAAGAAGGAATTGGTTTCTATATTTATCTTACAAAATGAAAGACCTGCTAGTTGATCAGGCTCACATCAATTAAGATGATACTATGAGACGATAGTCAACCAGTGAGTCGTGAATACTCAAATTGGCTTTCTTGATCCCGACTATCGATCGATCAATCTAACACAAGAGTGGATCAGGATATTTATTTACCTGATCCGAGTCACACGTGTCTCCAGATACTCAAGCCTGCTTCGAACCATTGTAATTGTTTGTCTGTCCTTGTCCTCAAGCATTTTTTATGCCAAATCACGTGCCTTCAATGCTTCTCTCAATATTTCGGCTTCCTGCTGAAATTCTATCTATCTCATCTTGTTTTAGCTAAAGTATTTACAGAATCATGCGAATTTTACCAAGAAATAATGCGAGGCTTGCAATTCTTTTAGCTTCCTTGTATTCTTCCAATACTTGCAAGTGTCGTAAATGCTGGTGTTGGTGTCGGTGTTGATGTTGGTGGATGTTAATCATTCAAAATAACCGGTTTCTTCGCTAGTGTCCGTGATGATCTAGATTCTGGAATCTCTTCCATAACCTTTTTTCTTACCAAGTATTGTTGTTCTTCAATACCGGATGTCCCGTCTATTGTTACAAATCCCTCAGATTCGGCCATCGTTTCATACTGCTCAATGATTCTACTTTGGAATATTCTGTAGCTCTCAAAAGGATCATTACTCAGATTCAAATCCATGCCTGCCTCATAATACTTTAATTTAGGCCTACCAGCCAATATTCGTTCACTTGCAACTTCAACAGGTACACTAAAATAAAAAGTAATATCTGGTTTTACGGCATAATTATAAACCTCTCGAACCCACCTTGGATCACAGCCTCTGACTATATCCCTTGCATAGGCGGTGTATACATATCTGTCGGCTAAGACTATATAGCCTGCATGAATCAACGGAAAGATATTCCTTTCATACCTGTCAGCGAAATCTGTTGCGTGAAGTAAACAAAAAGTTGTCGGAGTGAGTCTACCTTTCTTTTTCCCTTTTGATGTAATTTCCTTTACCAGTACAGATGAATTCCACTCTGTCAAGAAAACTTGCATGCCTTTAGCAATGAGCCATTTTTCGAGCAGACGAATCTGTGTAGATTTTCCTGAGCCATCTATTCCTTCAACTACTATAAGTTTGCCCTTTGACTCAATGCGTCTATTCCTTGATCTTGTAGCTTTAACACCTACCAAACTCTAACACCCTAGGATGATCCTTGTGTGAAACCATAAAACATAAAACAGCATATATTTCAATCGTCGTCTGCCTTTTTATTCTTATTTCTAACTTGTTTCATTAAAGGGAAAAGAAACTCCTTAAGGCTGTAATTCCCAGCACTCTAATAAATGTATAGTCCAATAGTTTTCTATATGGATATATAATAAGAATATTGTAAACAAGAAGTTACAGAGTGTCAATATATCTATATTCATAAGATTTATGATCCGGCATCAGATTTCTAATGTTATGATTTCTCAATATAACTGGCTTGCATGTGATAATAATGATAAGGATACTGATTATAGTGTTTCAATTTGCAAAGTTTGTAATAATAAATCTGCTGATATTTTTCAAGATGAAGGCGAATATTGTTTAGACTGTTGGCAAAAGAAAACCTATCCAAATCTTTAAATCAATTACATAAAGTAATGAATTTGACCAAGGTAAGCTAAACTTAAATTCACATAACTGTATAGAAGGTTGGGGTATAATTATATATCTTAGCTATATCCGTCATACTCCCTGTATCCATGGTATGTTTATTCTTTAATTTACTTGGGCTTTTGATCAGATTCCCATAGGAGAAATCATTGTTTTCAGTATCCACTCAAAGTGTGAAGTAGCCCACACCTGGTACTGCATGTTTTGGACCAACTACTTTGCCTCCTAGCTCTTCTATTTTAGATGAATTTTTGTCTATTGACTTTATTGATTTTACTCTAGCGGGCATCAGCTAAATTAAAACATCTGAAGCAAATGTATTAATCAAGTACTCGAATAGTATCGACTCGTTATCATATCCTTCTCACGTGATGTTACCCTAACCTCGAGTTTGGAGTAGAAGAAATAGTATGACTCATAGTAGTTCAAACGCATCTTGCAACTTTTTTAGATAATTTTGGTCTGTAAAGTATATTTGTTGGTGTGTCACTAGATTCTTTTCTGGTAGTTTTGGGATTATAAATAAATATTCCACAGTCAATAGAAAACAAGCGAAACGTCGCACATTATTGTTCTCACCAAGTGAGAAATAATACTCCGACCCCTACCTCATTACTACGACGATCTGTAAAATAATATAAATATAAACAAGGTTAGCATTCTTCTATATAGCAATTGCGCTTTGACGATGAAGATGATGTAAAAAACGATAGGCTCTTTAGAGATTATGATACCGTACTGAGAAAGTGCAATACTGACTACTTTCGGTGGGGTGTTGTTTGGTTTTCTATTGAATATATCTATTAGAGGTGCGAGTAAACTAATATATGTAGAAAAAATAATTCTTGTACTTGCGTTATTTTCCATAACTGTCGCAACTTCCCTTTTTGTTATGCCTGTGATTTATCATCACTTACAATTTCCGTATACTGATGTAGATAAGTTGAAAAAAAGAACTCATAGATTTATACTATTTGGACTAATTCCTACAGCCTTCACATTGTATCTTGGAATTGTGCTTGCCTTTTCACCCTTGATACATAAGCTGGCATATTTTGTTGCCGGATTGCCATTTGCTTTTGTTTATCTTCTTTACAGAATGAGAAAATAAAAAACTTTTTAATAGCAAGATAAGTCTCCAGTATCGCACTCATTTACATTTGTAGAAAGTATGAGTTCTAAATTGATTTGTCTCCTTTTTATTTTTTATGCCACGTCCTTGATTCTTCGAATGATTCATACTACGTTTAAGAGATGACATGAAATTAATATTATCTGACATAGACTAACAACATCTTCATACTATTACGGGATCTATAATTCAACTTTGGACAATCGTTAGTAAACGTAAAAGTGGACCTGGTCTTAGAATACTAGGACCAGGGAACAAAACACATACAAGGAACACAAAGTTGATACCTGGAGAAAATGATAAGCACTGTGGGGCCAAGGTCACACAGACTAGATGCCTAGTATTACTATTCATAGTAATGAGAACTAGTGTTACAAACCCATACCTCGCAGCAGCGCTTTTGGATTCTGTAAATGCTACATGATATAGGTTGTTCTCAACTGGATTTATCAAAGCGGGACTTCAACGGCTACATCATGTTTGGGATAATATTTTCTTACATCGCCTTCGCCATATTTGGACTTGAATTTCTTTACTATATCGTCAACCTGACTACCATTTGTTATTGGTTTTCCCCTTCCAGATATTTCCTCTCCATTTACCAAGATTTTCAACATTTGATTTACTCGGAAGTTCTTATACCAGTTGGTGTCAGAGCCCTGAACTGGAAGCAAATACAGTATGCTGCCTTCATACACAAACCAGACTGGCCGAGGCATATCTCTTCCTGATTTTCTACCTTTAACGCTAAGGGTAATCTCGTATGCTCTATTCAGTCTCTCGCGAAGATCTTTGGACATGACACTTGTGCTGCATATGTCAAATCTGGGTTTAATGTGTTTCTGTATATGTGAATTCTACTGTCGTAACCCTGCAGACTATTCCCATGAATTCTATGTGTGTGTAATAAGATCGGTTTTTCTATGTTTTGTGGACATGCATTTATTCAGCCACTTACGGAGCTGTCACTTATTAAAAAATGTGGTGAATCAAAAACACTGAGCGTACCTATATATTTACACGAGCCATTTAATAACAATCTTGGGTTTAGTCAACCACATAACTGACTAATAATTTAGTCGATTATTAGATTTCAATTTATTTTAATCTGCCAATGCTTAGGAAAGGTCGATGGACCACAGGTGTGATAAATCAGTTCATTGCTTAATATTTGACAAGCTATAAAGATAAAAGATAAAAAAAATGAGAGTGGTTACGACAGTCAAATTCTGCGAGTTTAGCAGCATCTATATCCTATTTTGAATATTTGTCTAATGCCCGTTGTGAAAAGAGATTACAAATGTTTATACTACAACAACAGCAACAGCAATAGAAAAATAGTATTTTTAATTAATTCAATAATTGCATTATTTTGTATCGTCGAAATCTGAAATAATATTTTGTGCAAAATCATGTATGGAATCTAGATAATTTTCCTCTGAAAATGGAACAATTAAATAATTAATTTTATTTTCTTTTGCTCTCTTGACTCCATCCGCATATGTTTGTCGATCATATTTCGGAGCGAAACTAGGAGGATAAGAAAGCAAAGATATTAAGTCTGCAAACGATATCTTTGTCTCTCTCCCATATAGTCGTGCTTCTTTAAGAACAATTTCTTTTAAGCTGGTCGGGCTACCCTTAGCCCATGGTGGAATAAAGCATATGTCAGCATGTTGTCCTGCTAATCTAAGCATCCGTGATCCGGAGCCGCCAAAAAGTAGGAGGGGATATGGTCTCTGACTGGGTTTGGGATCCAATACAGCATTCTTTACATGATAATAATTGCCACGAAAGCTAACTGGGTTTTCTTCTTGCCAAAGCTTGAGAATTAATTCTAGACCTTCCTGAGTTTTGTCAACTCTAATTTTGGGTTCGTTCCATTCACTGTATCCTTCGAATTCCACCTGAGACCATCCTGCACCTACACCAAGCAAAACTCTTCCTTGGGAGATTCTATCAATTGAAGATACCATCTTAGCAAGAATGCTTGGCGAACGAAAAGGAATAGGAGTAACTAGTGTGCCTAGGCGAATATCTTTTGTTAGAGCCGCAAGATAAGTAAGAGCTATCCATGTATCAAGAGTCGAATCACCGCCCATGTTAGAGCCCCACATATAGTGATCTGGCATTACAAAGCCCCAAAATCCCAATTTATCCGCCTCAGGAACAGCTTTTTGTATAGCCTCCCATCCCGAATACCAATTTCCTCCAATTGCTAAGACAAATTTCAAAGGCTAAAACCGATCATATTCACAACAATATATAACGCATATGACTATGCTCCAACTGCGCTGTTACGCGGATGTTTACACTGGCATATACGTTTTCCAAGTCCATGAACTGAAAACTTATGATGACATCGACGATAGTCACAAATAGGCTCCATTTCTTTGCCAAATACGTCTATTATATCAATTCTTGTGTATGCACCTAATTGGTCTACGGATAGTTGGTGACGCTCACTTTTTTTTCTTTCTTGCGGTTGTGCTTGAACTGAATGAACATAATTCTTAAATAAAGGAATAGCTGCCTCTTGACTCGTCGTAAACACTGTATTCTTGTCAATCTGTTCCATTTTCCAGTGACAGCTCCAGCAAAAACCACATCTAATACATGTAAATTCAGTTCTGTTTGAACAAGATTTGCACTCTTTATAGCTCAATGTTAAGGTGTCTCTAAGGTATTCGTGTGATTCAAAGTAGGCAGGGTCTTGTGTCAGTTTCGATTCACCTTCAGAGATGCTGACATTCTATTGATAGGCTTGTCTTCTTTCCTTAATTGAATACTGAGGAGTACGAAAGTGTCTCTACTGATTCTCAGTATACATATGACAGCCATTGCCGCCAGGAGATCTACATATAATTATTGTGCTGGCTGCTATATATTCTGTACACAATAAGTATTTGTAAAACAAATATGAATCTTGTTCCATAAGATATGGCAGATAAATTCTTGAGAATAAGTATTTGTAAAACAAATATGAATCTTGTTCCATAAGATATGGCAGATAAATTCTTGAGAATAAGTATTCTTTGCTAAATAATGCTTCGCAAAATAATGTTTTAGATCATAAAGTAGTTCACAATAGCTAAAATCTTATCTAAATAAATTCGAGAGCGATTTTTATGAATTTAGCATCTGCAATTTAATTTCTGAACCTAATTTGAACTTGAACACCCTATAAGTCATAGACTATATTCACTATTACTTCCTNGAAAAAGGGATGATGGGATATATAGAAGTTGGATAATCTAATCCTTACATTGGTAAATATTATTAACAAGTCTTTTATCTTGGTTTATATTGCTTGGCTGCTTCATCGCCCTCAGCATTGTAACAAGTAGCTCTTGTAACAATTCGATATTAGTACTTCAATAGAAAATGCACATTCTAATACAATCCCGGGAATTGAAATATTTCCTTCCACTATTTGAGTCAGCTAGAAGGTCACGATTTTAACATTTTGAAGGTAAGAATGAATTAGTTAAGCATAAGCTAACAGCTATATATCGTAAATGAGATTTCTTCTTGCATTTGTTTACTAATAGCGGCCTAATAATGCTGATATTCACATTTGTTATAGTCACGAGTATGATTATTTTAAGACTCAGGAAGGCTATCAAAGGAACAAAAGTGAATCCAAAAAGAACAACTATCTTTTCTGCCTATTTAGTAGCTGTCTCCCTTTTTTTAGTGTACAATTCTTTTTTGATTGATAATGTGCCAAACATATACGTTATTCCTGATTTAGTTGTTGTTCTGATTGCGGCATATTGTTCATATATATATTCTAAAAGAACACTTTCTTTTTGGAAATTACCTAATTACGATGATACTAGCTCTGACATCTATGTAAAAGGTGGATTATCAATATATTTTTTATATGTGGCTGCATTGACTATACGAATTGCAATTGGCTTTCTTTTTATAGGCTCGCAGAAATTTTATCTTAATAATCAACTAGAAATATTGGGAGGCAATACAACTGGCGTTATTGCACCTCTCTTTTACACTGATCCAATAACAACAATATTGGCTTTTGCAATTACAGACATACTTCTTCTTATTGGAGTCGGTTTGATCATGGGAAGAAGTACAATAATTCTGAAATATTATCAACACAATAAAAGTAAGATAGCATAAAGTTGGCAGACCCCCAAAATGTAAATGCCGACACTCCTAGAGCTAATATTGTAATCAATATAAGATCCTGCGGCAATAGTCGTAAGTTTGAATCCCGCTGGCATAGCCAACAAAATTGCGTAGACTTCCATAATATAAAGATGGTAGGTTTAACCTACAAATAGAGCTGGCATGATTTTTTAGATACTGTTTTTAGATTAGATTAAATCGTTTCTTTGTATCAACCTTTATCTATATAGCTTGCAGAGATCTAAAATGACTCTAGTGACGTAAAAGCAAGTGGCGAAAACTAGAACGGTCACCGCCAAAATTAAATCAACTATGAATCCAAGTGGAATCAATTTTTATATAATCGAATACGTTCGAATAATATTTCAGCTAACTGGAATTTTCAATACTCGAAGGGCAAAATGGTGCTTGCCAAGACGTATAACTCCCATCCGAATAGCCGACTAAGTATTCTGGTCCATGTATTTCCTTTGTTTTGAGTGCCGTCAAACTAAGTTTTACCTCTATTTGAATCACTGATTTTCGTGGCCGCACCATCAGATTTGCCAAAAGGTCTTTGCTTTTGCAAATTGCTTTTTCTTTCTTTTTTTCTTCCAAACCTTTCCTTGATTTCTTTCATATATTGTTTTCCCATGTCATCTCGCACTTCTTTGTAAGCACCTGCGTCCAGCTTCGCAATGTCCAATGTTGTTAATGCATAGATTATATGAACGCAGCTAAATGACTGATCATACTGGCAAAATAATCGACTTGTTAACAAATCCTTTAAAAGCACATAATAAACTTCGACTATACCTTTCAGTACTCCGTCCTTGATATAGATGACATTGTCTGAGATTGATAGAATGGAGCAATTCGGAAAGTTTCTTTTTCCATATTCTTCCTTATCTAACAGCTGCTT
>AF_2010_repII_A001DRAFT_10000049_pt1 | contig 18009 bp, 18 predicted proteins | sample AmaForreplIIA001_FD_9190 | JGI IMG/M metagenome (IMG submission 9190)
TCTACTAGTGGCAGTGCGCGTGTACCGTGATGTAGCCCGGGGGCGTGAGCAAAGTGCGATGGAATGATTGTGCAGAGATCGGTAAATTGGACTTGGAACATTAGATGGAGAATTGACTCTGACTCCACCCGTGCTTGCGGCGAGCAGCCAACGCCATGAAAGACCTGATCGACGAAACGCCGTTCATGCATCGACGGCCGTAACATTGCGAGAGGTAGTTCTGCGGCCTCGCGCCAAGTGATCGTCTTGCGCTTTTGAAAAGGAGGGCGATCAGGTACCAGAAGACTAAGTTGTTCAGTATAAATCGGGAGCGTGTTTTTGCGACCGAGGTCAGCTTTGTCGAGATAAGTCAGCGCAACGTCAAGCGCGAAATTGTTGAGGCCAAGCTTCATAGCCTCCGGTCCGACAAACTGTACGTCGACACGCACTCCCGGATAGCGATCGCGAAAAGTTTTTAGCACCCACGGTAAAACCGGCGACATCGAAGGCATTGCGCCTAGCCGAAGATGGCCGGTCAGATTGTTTTTCATGATAGCAATTTCTTTGCGCATCGCATCACAATAAGCGAGAACTCCGCGAGACCAATTGGCGACGCGTTCACCTTCAGCCGTCAAACCATGAAAACGCTGACCGCGGCCGCGCAAAAAGATTGGCACGCCAAGTTCGAGCTCAAGTTGCTTGATGCCGCTTGATAGAGACGGCTGGGTGACGTTGCACCTCTGTGCCGCGCGGCCAAAATGTCGCTCTTCCGCTACAGCCACCAAATATCGAAACTGCCGGATAAACATGCCCAAACCGCCGACAAATCAGATAGTAATAGATCATATCTAAATAGGCGGTGCTTTGGAATAGGTGTGACAATATTGACGTCACTTTAGGTGCGGTGCGGCATAAGAATTCTCGTTGCTGCGTTCGCAAATTCGCGACAACGAAGGTTGGGGGATAATGACGTTCGTTGCAGTGGTCGGAATTGCCACCCTGGGTATCATCTCGGGACTGATGATCGGCTGCATTGGAATCGGCGGCGTCATTCTCGTTCCAGCGCTGGTCTTCCTCATCGGCATTCAAATCAAGATTGCGATCCAGGCAGCGATGTTTGCCTACATCGTTTCAGGCCTGGTCGCGAGCTTTGTGTTCGCCCGCAACAAGTCAATTCGGTGGAGCTTGGCAACCTGGCTCTGCGTCGGCGCGACTCCGACCGCTTTTGTAGGAGCCTGGGCGGTGAGCGTCGTAAATCCACGCGTGCTTGAAGTTGGATTGGGATCGCTCACGCTTCTTTCGGGCGTCAACTCTCTGCTCATGCGTCAGAAGCCAGACGAGCTTGCTCATGGCAGTGTGTCCAACGCGGCGTTATCGGGTATTGGNGCCGTCACAGGGTTTCTATCATCAGTGACTGGCACTGGCGGCCCGCTTGTGTTGGTTCCAATTCTCCTGGCCNTGAAATTGCCTGTGCTCACTGCCGTAGGATTGAGCCAGGTTATTCAGTTGCCGGTGGCGCTTGCTGCCACGTTTGGCAACGTCCTCTATGGCGATCTCGATCTTGTGCTAGCTGGAATACTCGCAGCATCATTGACGNTAGGCTCGTGGTACGGCGCAAAGCTGGCGCATACTCTCCCACGCGAAGTACTGCGCCGGATCGTGGCGGTCGTTCTCGTCTTTATAGGTCTTTTTATCCTAGGGAATGCTGTCTTGAGGCTGATTCGCTGATTGGCCATGGCATTTGAGCGCTCCGAATTAAAGAATGACTTCGGCGACCCCATCGGCGAAGCGCGATCCTGTCGTGAAGATTGCGCGCTGTTCGATTTCTCGTTTCTGGAATGCGTAAGGTTGCGAGGTCCCGACGCGCTTTCCGTCGTTGAAGCCTTTGTACGACGCCCTTTAGCGACACTGACGCAAGGTGCAATCGCCTATGCCATCCGAACCGATTCTTACGGGACCGCATTAGCCGATCTGACGGTCTGGCGGACTGGCCCGGACACCTTTGAAGTGATGAGTGGCCGGCGCGAAGACGTCTGGGCGCTCATGGCCAGCGCCCCGGCGCAAGTCGAGGCAAACGATCTGGGAGAAGCCCGCGTCGTGTTTGCGGTTCAAGGGCCGGGTGCGCTTGATGCATTGCGCGAACTCGGCCGGTTGGAAACTGCTTCGGACCTCACATACTTCCGCTTCGCGGAGGTGGAGCTGGCCGGGGTCCGCTGTACGGTAGGAAGATTGGGCTATACGGGTGAGGCTGGGTTCGAAATTATTCTTCCCCGCCGTGAGTCGTCGCGTGTATGGCGCGAACTTGCTCGTCACTCGAGGCCAGCGGGCTTTGTCGCAATGGATGCGCTGCGGATCGAGGCCGGATTTGTCTTGTTCGCCAACGAATTCACGCTGCGTGTATCTCCGGCAGAGCTAGGGCTCCAGCAATTCCATTCCGATCGAAACCCCCGAGCAACCGGGCTTAAGCTCGTATCCTTTCAAGCCAAAGCTGATCACCTGTCTTTGCCCTGGATAGGAAAGTCCTCGGCTCAGCGTCCTCGGGAGCCCGGTATTATTGCGGTCACGTCGGCCTGCAACAGCACCGCGGCTGGCGGGATACTTGGGCTTGGCTTTATCACTGCCTCGACGGCCGACGACGCCCCTCTGCACGATCCATCTGGCGAATTTCGGGAGATCCGACGGACCCCGCGGCCGTTCTACGACGCACTCAAACGTCGGCCGCGACAGCCTTGGCGGTAGAGCGGAGGCAAAACAGCTCATAGCCGACGGCGAATATAAAATAGCCGGCGCATATTTGACTACATTTACGCCAAAGCGCCCCATGCCCGTCCCAGGAAACCCAGGGCGGGGACGAGTGGTTCGCAGTGGGCCCTTTCGAATCCCGTGTATTCAACTAGTTTAGTTAAGGTGAGGAACCCACCATGGCTGATGCCCCGGCGAGAAGAAAAGTCACTATCCCGATGCTGATGGGGAAAATGAAAAAGGGCGAGCCAATCACACAGCTCGCTGCTTACGACTATCGCACCGCGGTGGTTTCTGATCGCCTTGGCATGGACATACTCTGTGTTTCCGACACCGGCGGCATGATTTTGTTTGGACACAAGAGCACAGTCACTGTGAGTTTCGATGAAGTGATGATGATGGCGAAAGCGATCGACCGCGGGTCGAAATACGGCCTACGAATGGTCGACATGCCCTATTGGAGCTTTCACGTATCCAAGGAAAAGGCTGTCGAGAATGCCGGCCGTTTTGTCCACGAGGCCAACGCCGAGGTGATGAAATGCGAAGGCAACAAATACCATGCGCCGAACATTGAGGCGATCGTGCGCGCCGGCATTCCCGTACAGGGTCACATAGGCATCACGCCGATGCGAATGCCCCAGCTCGGCGGCTTTGTCGCACAAGGTAAAACAGCTAAGCGTGCGAAGGAAATGGTCGAGGACGCGAAAGCGATGGTCGACGCCGGCTGCTTCTCGATTCTGTGTGAAGTAACCACATCGGAAGTCGCCGAATATTTGGCACAGACATTGTCAGTTCCTGTCATCAGTCTTGGAGCGGGCAATTGCGCGCACGGCGTGCACATCATTTCCTCCGATCTCTTCCACCTTTGGGAAGAGCATGTACCCCGCCATTCGCGCATCTACACCGATCTGATCCCGATTATGGAAGACGTGATTTCGCGTTACATGAAGGACGTCGTCAGCCGCGCCTATCCGGCAGAAAAGGAAACCGTCTTCATGGCGCCCGAAGAAGCGTTGGCGTTTGCGCAAGAGATGAAGTGGGAAAGCAAAATCGACGAGCTGCGTTCTGCGAAAAAGAAATCTGCGTGACGCTTTGTGCAATGACGCGGATACGACCTTTCTTGGAGGACGCCGACGAGCGCTGGGTATCATTGAAGTGATGCGACTTCCGCTCGTTTTTTGCCAGACGATCGGAATCATAAATTGCTGATCTATCTGCCAATCGCTGATCTGGCCATAAACATCTTCCTCCTTTTTGCGATGGGGCTGGCAGTCGGCTTCATATCGGGGATGTTTGGTGTCGGCGGCGGCTTCCTGATGACGCCGTTCCTGATCTTTCTCGGAATTTCACCTGGCGTGGCGGTTGCCACTGTCGCCAGCCACATAACCGCGTCTTCGTTCTCCGGCGCGCTGAGCCATTGGCGGCGCCGCGCCGTCGATATCCCAATGGCGTTTATGTTGCTCTCAGGTGGCTTTGTTGGAACGGCAAGCGGTGTTTGGCTCTTTACCAAGCTGCGCGCGATCGGTCAGCTGGATCTATTGATCGGTCTCTCGTACCTCATCATGCTTAGCGCTGTCGGTGGCCTCATGTTGGCCGAAAGTGTGCGGGCGATCATCCGCGCGCGGCGCCAGCAGTTCAGTTCGCTGCGTCACTCTGGCGCGCATACTTGGGTGCACGCCCTTCCATTAAAGATGCGGTTCAGGCACTCGAAAATTTACGTCTCGATCATTCCGGTGTGGGGCATCGGCTATGTTATCGGATCGGTCGGTGCAGTGATGGGGATCGGGGGTGGTTTTCTCCTTGTGCCAATGTTGATCTATTTCCTCCGCATGCCCACCGCAACGGTAATCGGTACCGCCGCGGTACTTACTACCGCTACGATGGCTGTCGCTTCAGTCATGCACGCCCTGACAAATCATCTTGTCGACGCGGTTCTTGCGTTGGTTTTGATGGTCGGCGGCGTAATCGGCGCACAATTCGGTGCCCGCGCCGCTCAAAAAATGCCGCCGGAGCGACTGCGTCTGTTGCTCGCACTTCTGATCCTCGCGGTCGGTATCCGCTTTGGATACGAACTCATGTCGCGGCCCGCCAACCTTTACTCGATACGCGCTACAGGGAGCGGAACCGTTGACTAGCCTTGCGCGACTTTTTGCATTCGCTGCGTTTCTTGCGCTGTCTTTATCCGCGCGAGCGGAAGAGATCGTCGTGACGGTTGCACCGAGCCAGATCGCGGTGTCATCGAGTTATAGCGGTGGCACCGTGGTTATTTTTGGCGCGGTAGTGCAACCACCAACTGCGATGCTGCCAAGGACCTACGATGTTGCTGTAATCGTAATGGGGCCACGCCAAACCGTCGTGACGCGGCGCAAGGGCCGAATCGTCAGGGTATGGGTCAACCAGCAGAGCCGTACTTTTTATAATGTGCCGTCATTTCTCGGCGTACGCGCTTCTCGCCCGCTTAATGAGATCACGAGTGCTGACATATTGCGGCGGCAGGGGATTGGATTGAAGAACGTCTTGTTTGACGCCGGAGTGACACCAGACAACGACGATCCCTTTCTAGTCAATTTCATCGACATCCGGCGCAAACAAGGCCTCTTTGACGAACAGCCTGGTGGGGTGACGTTCTTGAGCCGAACGGCATTCCGCACAGAAATTCCTCTACCCGACAATGTGCCAATCGGAGACTACCAGGTCGATCTCAAGCTATTCCAAAATGGCGAAATGGTCGGAGAAGCCTTAGCTTCTTTCGCGGTCGTAAAAGTTGGCGTTGAGGATCTTGTAGTCAACTCGGCCACAAACCACAGCTTGTTGTACGGGCTGACAGTGGTGTCGATGGCCTTTTTTACCGGGTGGCTCGCGTCGATCGTATTCCGGCGCGACTAAACATGATCGTTCCCGTGAATGAATATATTGAGAAGATGACTGAGGCCTTAGAACTTTTGATTTTGCCTCGGCAATCGGAAAAAAATACACTGCAGGAAATAGCGGTGTGGGGGCGCTTTGGCCGACCCTACACCTGAAAAAACGCGCTCTAGGGGGGAAGTCGACTAATGTTCAGTCACAATCCTTTTGCCGAACTTTCGGCGTTCGTGTCGCCCAGCGTTATGCAAGCTTACGTTGTGTTCATGGCTGTTTTGGTTGCGGGTGGTACGCTTTTCGACATCGTTCATAAAAGGAGCGCGAAATACTTTTTCGATAACTGGCGCGATTCGAAAAACAAAGCGAAGCAGCGCGTCAGTTCGGGAGAGATGATGTCGATTGCGGTGCAGACGGCGGTGGTCGATGTCATGGCCTCAGGTGAATTCTGTAACGCACGCCGGAGAATTGCGCATCTCCTAACGATGTACGGTTTCGTGATTTATGTCGTCACGACTGTCATCATGGTTTTCGCGTATCCAACGCCTGCCTCTCCTACGCCCGCCGCCCTGACGACATTGTGGTACATCGGCGCTCTAATGGTCTGCCTCGGCGGCTATTGGTTCTGGTTTTTCATCCGCGTTGACGTCACCGCCGAGGGCAACTCGCCGTTCCGGTTCGAGCGGGCGGACGTGTTCATTATCACGCTCCTGCTCAGCACGACGTTTGGCTTGATATGGGCGTGGTTACAGGCGGCGGGCAATACCGTCTGGGCGACCGTGTTCCTGGTTCTCTATCTCATCGACACGACTGTGTTGTTCGTGTCGATCCCGTGGTCGAAGTTCTCACATATGTTCTTTAAGCCGGCCGCAGCGCTTGAGAAGCGAATATCGAAAGCCAATGGTTCAGCCCAAAATTTGCCGACGCTGACCCGTGACGATCCCGAACAGCAGAAAAGACATTCTATGGAGCTGTTGCGCAACGCTCCCATGCGCATGGGACTTGGCATCAAGCGCGAGGCGCCACGCCACTATTAGAAGACGGCCTGCAATTTCTGTCGAAGCGAATTAAGGAAACCGTGCCATGCCTACGTTTGTCTACATGACAAGATGCGACGGATGCGGACACTGCGTCGACATCTGTCCCTCGGACATCATGCATATCGATACGACTTATCGCCGCGCCTACAACATCGAGCCCAGCATGTGCTGGGAGTGCTACTCCTGCGTCAAGGCTTGTCCGCAGAATGCGATCGATGTGCGGGGATATGCCGACTTTGCCCCGCTCGGCCACAGCGTTCGCGTCATCCGTGACGAAGAGAAAGGCACAATCGCCTGGAAGATCAAATATCGGAACGGCACGGAAAAGAATTTCCTGTCGCCGATTACGACCAAGCCTTGGGGGACGGCAATTCCGAAGCTCGCCGACGTTCCACCGCCGAGCAAGGAAATGCGCGACAGCCAGCTGCTCTACAACGAGCCAAAGTGGATCCGCATGGACGACGGCGATTTGCGCACCCTTCAGTCAGCCGGTCTCAAGCTGAAGAAAGGCGTGTATTACTGATGGCATACAAAACGATCGTCGAAGACAAAATTGATGTCTTGGTCGTCGGCTCGGGCCTCGGCGGCAGCGGCGCCGCCTGGGAGGCCCGATTCTGGGGTCAAAACAAGAAGATCGTTATCGCCGAGAAAGCCAATATCGATCGCTCCGGCGCGGTCGCTCAGGGCCTGTACGCTATAAATTGCTACATGGGCACCCGATGGGGCGAAAATAATCCGGAGGACCATGTCCGCTACGCGCGTATCGATCTGATGGGGCTGGTGCGTGAAGACCTGCTTTTCGATATGGCCCGTCACGTCGACTCCACGGTGCATCAGTTCGAAGAGTGGGGCCTGCCCATTATGCGCGACCCGAAGACTGGGCGCTATCTGCGAGAGGGGCGATGGCAGATCATGATTCATGGCGAGTCCTACAAGCCCATCGTGGCTGAGGCCGCCAAAAAATCAGCCGACAAAGTATTCAACCGCATCTGCGTTACCCACCTCCTGATGGACGACAGCCGGGAAAATCGGGTTGCCGGAGCCGTGGGATTTAACGTCCGTACCGGCAACTACCACGTCTTCAAGTCCAAGACCGTGATCTGCGGCGCGGGCGGTGCCTCAAACATCTTCAAGCCGCGCTCAGTGGGCGAAGGTTCCGGCCGCACTTGGTACGCGCCCTGGTCTTCGGCGTCCGCCTATGGGCTCATGATCGAAGCCGGCGCGAAGATGACGCAGATGGAAAATCGTATCGTGTTGGCGCGTTTTAAGGACGGTTACGGCCCGGTCGGCGCCTATTTCCTGCACCTGAAGACCTACACGCAAAATTGCCTTGGCGAAGAGTATGAATCCAAGTGGTTCCCCGAACTTCAGAAAATGGTCGGAAAGGAGTATCTAGATCCGGAGCGTTCGCATTTAACGCATAGGCCGATCCCGACTTGCCTACGCAACCACTGCATCATCAGTGAAGTGAATGCAGGCCGCGGCCCCATTTACATGGTGACCATGAGAGCTTTTCAGGACCCTCATCTGGAAGAGGTTGGTTGGGAAAACTTTCTCGGCATGACCATCGGGCAGGCGGTCCTCTGGGCTGCCACGGACGTGGACCCCAAGAATGAGAACCCGGAGCTGACGACGTCCGAGCCCTACGTCATGGGCTCGCACGCGACCTGCTCCGGCGCTTGGTGCTCGGGTCCCGAGGATGTCTCTCCGGCCGAGTATTTCTGGGGCTATAACCGTATGACGACGATTGAAGGCCTGTTCGGCGCCGGTGACGCGGTCGGCGGCACGCCGCACGCCTTCTCGTCCGGCTCGTTCACCGAAGGTCGGCTCGCCGCGAAGGCCGCCTGCAAGTATATCGATGACGGAAAGGGTGAGGGCATCGTTGTCTCCGACGAGCAAATCAACCGCCGCAAGAGGGAAATCTATAAGCCGCTGGAGCATTACAAAATCTATCGCAACGAAATCGTGGCTGGCGATGTCAACCCGCACTACATCAACCCCAAGCAAGGCTTGGATCGTCTGCAGAAGCTCATGGACGAGTATTGCGGCGGAGTGACGGTCAGCTACATGACCAACGAGAAGCTGCTGCATATCGCTCTAAAGAAGCTCAAGATCATGGAGGAGGATCTCGAGAGTCTGGCCGCAAAGGATATTCACGAACTGCTGCGCGCGTGGGAACTCAAGCACCGGCATCGCGCGGCGGAGTGCGTAACGCAGCATACTCTGTTCCGCAAGGAGACGCGCTGGCCGGGCTACTACTACCGCGGCGATGCCATGAAGGTGGACGACGAAAACTGGCACGTGCTGACGGTTTCGCGCCGCGATCCGAAGACCGGCGAATACACCATGGAGAAGGCACCCTGTTATCACCTGGTTTCTGAAAATGAGTAGTCAGAAGTTCGCATTGAACTTCTACGTGGCGTAAAGGAGCCGGTATGCCGCTCGTTGATCTTCTTCAGATGCGCTCTGCAACGCCGCTCTCTTCGAGTGATGGGGAAGAGCGCGCAAACATCATTGAAAAAGCCGACGAGGAGATACGGGCCATCGCCGAGCCCCTTTGGCGCGACCTCCTCAAACATTCGAACGATGGCGAGTACGGAGAGTTCGTCAAGAATTTCTCCGGATCCATGGCGCTTGCCATGGATCAAGTTACGGTCGGCCATCAGTTCGCCAATAGCGAGCTTGCCAGAAATCTCTCCGAAGAATTCGAATATCTCGGCATCATTCGCCGAGGTGAGTATGTGACTGTTCTCTACCGACAGCGCAGCACCAAGAAGGCCGGCGAATGGCTTGGCCGGCTTGTCCTTGGCTACGAGAATGGAAAAATAAAAATTTTCGGCGCGTCCATCTTCTGAGCACTTCGGATTACACATGATAGAAACCATCCACGATGGCAAATATGTAGAGCTCACATACAAGGTGGTCGACCGAAAGTCGGGACATGTTCTCACCGCGGTCGAATTTCCGCTGGGCTATGTTCACGGGCACAATGAAATTTTGTCTCCTTTCGTACACACGCAACTGGAGGGCAGGTCCGCAGGCGATGTCATCGAGGTACCGATCGACGGCAATCGGATCTTCGGCGCCAGAGACGAATCACTGGTTTTTACCGATCGTATCGAGAACGTTCCTGAGGAGTATCGGCAAGTCGGCACCAGCATCCTCATGGAAAACGACAAGGGACAGGCCCGCAGCTTTATCGTGACGCAGATCGACGACAAGACACTGACCGTCGACGGTAACAATCCGCTATGCGGCAGAGAGGTGGTGTTTACGCTCGAGATTGTGAACGTTCGCGAACCAACCGATGAAGAAGCAAGAGCGGGCGGAGCGATCGCCGTGCGGGCGGATGTCGATCCTTCGCTCATGCGGCCTGTGTGAGTGACGATCCTAGGTTCAACGCAAAAGGTGTTTTATGAGCAGTGAGCAAAAGCCAATCACTAAAGTTCCTGACGGCCACGCGCGCTACTTAACGACGCGCCAGAAACCGGCGACCGAGAAGGGGTTTGTTGGCTTCGAAACCGTCTGGGAACCGTTCCAGAAGGAAGCCGAATACAAGACCCCAAAACGGCCGTAGGCCGCGATGCCGACGCTTGTTCCGCCCCACGGTTCCGAGTCTGTCAAACCGCTTTTGCTGCCGGAGATGGAGCGAACCGAGGAGTGTAAGCGCGCCGAAAAGCTGAAAAAAATCTTGCTCGATTCGCGGGCAGTTTCCGACGTCTTCATGCTGGCCATGGGCGCCTACACGCCGCTCGACGGATTCATGAGGCACGACGATTGGCGCAGTTCCTGCATCGATATGAAAATGCGCAACGGCGTGTTCTGGCCAATCCCGATCACGCTGCCGGTTGATAAGAATGTTGCCGCAGGCATTCATAAAGAGGAGGAAGTCGCGCTCGTCGACGCGGAGACCGACAACATCCTCGCTGTCATGGACGTGCATGACAAATATTCGATCGACAAGCGGCTCGAGGCAGAACACGTCTATCGCACCACCGACCCCAAGCACCCCGGGGTCGCCAAGGTGCTGGCACAAGGAGACGTCAACTTGGCGGGGCCGGTGAGGGTGCTGAGCGAAGGCGAATATCCGGTCAAATATCCACAGCTCTATATCCGGCCTGCCCAAGCGCGCGCCATGTTTCTTGAGCGAGGCTGGTCGAACGTCGCCGCCTTTCAAACCCGCAATCCCATGCATCGTAGTCACGAACACTTGGTGAAAATCGCGGTCGAAGTATCCGACGGCGTCTTCATCCATCAGGTGCTTGGAAAATTAAAAGCCGGCGACATTCCGGCCGATGTCCGTACCCGGTGCATTCAGGCGATGATCGACAATTATTTCCGGCACGGAACGGTCATTCAGGCGGGGTATCCGATTGAGATGCGCTACGCCGGTCCGCGCGAGGCATTGCTTCATGCTCTTATTCGGCAGAACTTCGGCTGTTCACATCTTATCGTCGGGCGCGACCACGCTGGCGTCGGCGACTATTACGGTCCCTTCGATTCCCACCACATCTTCGATCAACTGTGGCCCGGAGCCCTTCTCACCAAGCCTTTAAAGATTGATGTCACTTTCTACTGTCGGAAGTGTTACGGAATGGCGACCGCGAAAACCTGTCCGCACGACCCGAAGAACCATATTTCAATCTCTGGCACGCAGCAGCGAGAAATGCTTTCGACGAACGCGGATATACCGCCCGAGTTCAGTCGCCCTGAGGTAGTGGCGATCCTCAGGGAGTATTACGCGGGGCAGCGATAGTAAGTGCCTCTCATGATCATTGCGCAAATTTCCGACACCCATTTAGAGCTTAATACGCCCGACGCTGATCAGCGAATAGGGGATTTCGAACGCACAATCGCGGCCATAAATTGTCTTGATCCGGTCCCCGACGTAATCGTTCACACCGGGGATATCGTGCACAACGGTCAGGAAGATGAGTACGCTAGGGCTGCATCAATACTCGCGAAAGCGCGGATGCCGGTCTATGTATTGGCCGGTAACAAAGATAACAGGGCAAACTTGCGCGCAGCCTTTTCGGAGCACGGATACCTCTCGGCCGATTCCGATTTTATCGACTATGCAGTCGAGAATTTCCCTGTACGGCTGATTGCAGTCGATACTTTAAGTCTGAGCAGCAACAAGGGTGACTTTTGTCTTGCACGCGCGGGTCGTTTGGTCGACCTGATTGATGCCGAGGCCACCAAACCGATTGCGATTTTTGCACACCATCCGCCGTTTGAGGTCCCAGTGGGGCCTGACCCGCTGAATTTTGAGACGCCGGAGATGATGCTACGGCTGCGCCAGGTTCTGCAAAGCGCCTTCAGGGTTGTAGCCAGCTTCAGCGGGCACGTTCACCGAGCCGCAGAGGGTAGTATCGGTAAAATCCCGGCCACAGTTGTGCCGTGCATTGCGACGACGTTGCGCAAAGGCGAGTATCCGACGCGGATGAAAAGGTGTCCGGTTTATCATGTCCACCGATTTGATCCGTATTGGGGCTTTACCACTGAGACGCGAATTGCCGGGACGGAACCGCCATTTTGAAATTCTGGCTAAGCCTTTTCCAGGCTCTGAAAGCTGAGATCGAAGCACTCTTCGGCATATTGCAGTGCCATAAAATCCTTTGCCACACGGCGCATTAGACTGGGTCAATGATCTTATAGACGAGAAGAGTAAGATTTAATTTCTGCGCGAGTTAGGCTCGAAGAAAAATCTATCCCACGGGTGCTCTCGATGGATTGCGCCGAGTGCGGTTGCCAAGGAGGCGACTATGGACAAATGGAACACTGGCCCCATTACCTATGATGAAAAATCGCGTCGAATGGCTGACGAGATGGTGCAGGCCGAAGCGCGCCACTTCGCGCGACGTTCAGCAAAAGATATCGACTGCGATTGCAAAGATGGAATGTTTCCTCGCGCGAGTTTCGCTGACCGCCGGACCTTCCTTTTCGCTGCGGGATCTCTGACCTTCGCAGCGCCTGCCTTAGCGCAGACAGCGAAGACGCCACCTGGCGCCATCCAATTCCCGGTGCCCGATGATCCCACCAAAGAGCAAGGCCGTCCTGTTGCGGCCGACGGCGGTTATGGTTCTCGCTCACAATTCGAAACCGAAGTCCGCGTGCGCTTTCCGACAGCGAATGAGAACACGTCCTGGAGCTTTACCCCGCTGGACAAGATGTTGGGAAACACCACCGCCTCGGGTTTGCACTTCGAACGTCACCACGGCGGCATTCCGACCATCGATCCCGCCAAACACGTACTTTTTGTGCACGGAATGGTCAACGGTCCACGCAAGTTCACGATGGCGGACATAAAGCGATATCCGTCGGTGACCCGGAAACATTTCATCGAATGCTCCGGCAACGGACTGACGGAATGGAACAAGCCGACGTTGAAAACTGTGCAAGGAACGCACGGGCTGCTTAGCACATCCGAGTGGACAGGAGTCCAGTTCGCGACCATCGCCCGTGAAGTCGGTCTCAAGGACGGCGGCAGCTGGGTGCTCGCCGAAGGCGCCGATGCCGCGGTTATGACGCGCAGCATTCCGATGGAGAAGATGCTTAAGGACGCCATCCTTGCCTACGGCCAGAATGGAGAAGCGATCAGGCCGGAGCAGGGCTATCCCCTTCGCTTGCTGTTGCCCGGCTATGAAGGCAACACGCACATTAAGTGGTTGCGACGCCTGGAGGTGAGCGACAAGCCTTTTATGACACGCGAAGAGACCTCGAAATACACCGACTTGTTGGCGAATGGCAAAGCGCGCCAATTCAGCATGGACATGGAGGCAAAGTCGGTAATCACTTTTCCTTCCGGAGACATGAAGCTGCCGGGTCCCGGCTTTTACAGCGTGACTGGCTTGGCTTGGTCCGGGCGCGGCCGCGTGCAGTCGGTCGATGTTTCCGTGGATGCCGGAAAAACCTGGGTGCCGGCACGTATCGACTCGGTGCCGGACCCGATATGTACGGTCCGCTTTAGTCTGCCGTGGGTTTGGGACGGCAAGGCTGCGGTGCTGCAAAGTCGCTGCACTGATGAAACCGGCTATATCCAGCCATCACTCGCGCAGCTGATCGCGATCCGTGGCTCCAACGGTCCATTTGGCTCGATCTACCACCTGAACGCTATACAGAGCTGGGGCGTCGCAGAGGACGGGAGTGTGACCAATGTTCACGCATAGATTCAGCTTGGCTGCTCTCGTAAGCGCATTAGTTTTCGTGCACCCAGGCTCGGCGCAGGTCGTCCGCTACGGATTCGGAACCCCGGCAACACCTGACGAACTCGCAAAATTCTTCTCGATCCCACCGGATGGGCGTGGTCTTCCGTCCGGCAGTGGAAACGCGAAAAAGGGCGCCGAGCTCTACGCCTTGGCTTGCGCAGCGTGTCATGGCGAGAAGCTCGAAGGCAATCCGGCCAAAGGAATTGGCGGGGACAAGCTGCTTGGCGGCCGCGGCTCACTGGCAACTAAAACGCCGGTGAAGACGGTAGAAAGCTACTGGCCTTATGCGACAACGCTGTTCGACTACATCAAGCGCGCCATGCCATTCAACGCGCCGGGCTCGCTAAGCGATGACGACATCTACAGTATCGTCGCGTATATTTTGTCGGAGGCAAAAATCATCAAGCCGACCGAAACCATGGACGCTAAGACGCTGCCGGCCGTGACGATGCCGAATAAAGACGGCTTCGTGCCTGATCCGCGCCCGGAGGTCGAACTTTATCGTTAGCGGCACGTTCGTCATGTTCATCAACTCGTGACTACGCCGGTCGCGAAGTGAATTGTTTTGTCAGTAAGTGGAAATGAAATTGATTCCGATGCGGCTTTGACGAATCGCTTTCCGGAAAATTCGTTGAGTGCTTGTTAACAAACGATGTTTTGGTGGCTGGTTTGTTTCGTTGGCGCTGTCCTGCTAGCGCACTGAGAAATGTCGAGGAACCATCGTGGGTACGCGCATTATTGACGGCAAGACCATCGCAGCCGACCTACGCGGCAAAGTTAGGGATACCGTGCACAGTCTCCGCCGCGACTGTGGCGTCGTCCCCGGCATCGCTGTTGTTCTGGTTGGAAACGATCCGGCAAGCGAAGTGTACGTGCGCAACAAGTCCAAAGCAGTCGCGGATTCGGGCATGCGGTCTTTCGACTGCAAGTTCGCCGCTTCGACAAGCGAAGCAGAGTTGCTTCGGCTCATCGAGAAGCTCAATGCCGACGAGGGAGTTAGTGGTATTCTCGTCCAATTGCCATTACCCAAACAGATCGATGCGCAAAAGATCATCGCGGCGATCGATCCTGCGAAGGATGTCGACGGGTTTCATCCAGTCAATGTGGGCCGGCTCGCCAGCGGCCTGCCAGCGCTCGTGCCGTGCACTCCGATGGGTTGCGTCATCCTAGCCAAAACCGTGCACGAAACGCTTGCGGGCCTCGAGGCCGTGGTGATAGGTCGATCGAACATCGTCGGCAAGCCGGTGGCACAGCTTCTGGTTTCGGAAAATGCGACAGTGACGATTTCCCATTCGAAGACGAACAATCTTCCTGCGGTCTGTCGCCGAGCCGATCTACTTATCGCAGCCATCGGTCGCCCGGAAATGGTACGCGGCGATTGGATAAAGCCGGGAGCGACTATCATCGACGTGGGGATTAACCGTGTGTCCGGCGAGGGCGGAAAAACTCGGATTGTCGGCGACGTCGCCTACGCCGAGGCCGTCCAAGTCGCAGGCGCCATCACGCCGGTACCCGGTGGTGTCGGCCCGATGACGATTGCCTGCCTACTGCTCAATACATTGCGTGCAGCCTGTGCGCAAAAGGGTTTGCCGCTACCGAAACCTGATTACGACTGCCAGGCGAAGGCAACCGCTACCGGCCCGTAGCGAACATCGTCTCTCGCACTGCACATGTCCGCTTTGACCCAAAGCGGACGTGGCACGGAACGCAGTTCCGCATTCGTTAGAGCTGAACCTCTTCAAGTTCACGGCCGGAAGTCTCGGGTCCAATCCAATATCCGATGATGGTGCCGACCCAAAGAGCAGCGGTCGCCAAGAATGGAATGGTAGGACCGAACTCGGCCATGCCCCAGCCGACAAGATACGGCGCGAAGATTGAGGCGACACGGCCGCCCCCCACCATGATTCCGAAACCCGTCGAGCGCAGCGTGGTGCGGAAGAATTCGCTGAGGTACGTGTCACCAATACCCCACAGCCAGCCCAGCATGCCAATCATGATTCCGCCGAAAATAAGAAAGGTATTGAAATCTTCGGTTCGTGACGCGACCACTGTGCAGCCCATCATGATCAGCGCGCCGAGGATGCCTGCCGGCCGCCGGCCGACAAGATCAGATAACCCCGTGCCGACATACGAGAGAAAGAATTGCACGACGTAGAACGTCATCGCATAGAAGATCGCATCGACCGGCGTCACATGAAATTTCTGCACCATGAAAATAGTAAGAAACACGGTGATACCCCAATAGCCGCAAGCATTGGGTACATACAGCAGCCAGCCGATGAGGATCCGCTTCTTGGCACCCGGAATTGACCAGATGCGCTCGCGGGGGCGCCGCTTGCCTTCTGCCTTAACAAGTCTCTCGATTTCGGCCTGCGCATGTTTGAAGCGGAATGATTCTTGAACGATGCGGCGGAGCGCGAAGACGAGAATCGCGGGGATGATCGCGAAACCGAACGCCCACTGCCAGCCGAAGCGTGGAACGATGAACATCGTGCATATTGCGGCGAAGATGTAGCCTGCGGAGTAAAGTGAAAACATAATGCCGCCGGTGCCAAGTGCGCGGTATTTTTTTGGGAACATCTCCGCGGTATAGGGGGCGCCTACTGCCAATTCCCCCGCCCCCCCGATCCCGGTCAGGAAGCGAAGGAATGTGAATATGTAGAGATTTAAGGAGATGCCGCCCAGCGCCGTCGTGAGACCGTAGAGAACTATCGAATAACCTAATGTGTCACGCCGACCGATGCGGTCGGCGAGGTAACCAAACCCGATCGTGCCTATTGTGTATCCCACAAGAAAAATCGATCCGATTAGCCCGATCGTCTTTATCGAGACATCGAGATCGTGGGCCAGGGTTGGACCCAACATTCCGAAGATGTTGACCGCGTACGCATCGAATCCATAGCCAAGACCGGCGGCCAAAGCGACGAGAAGCGCCTCTTTGAAAGGGATGTTGATGTGGGCCGGTGCTGTAGCCGCTTGGGAGGTCGCAGGTCGTATCCCGCTGGATGTCAAAACTTGTTCGCTCATTTGCTTTCCTTCCCCTAAGGATTTTGTTGTGCGTCACCAGCGTCCCTGGTTCGCATCGGACGGACTTGCTCGACAAATGAACGCGGTAACTGGCCTCCTAAAACAAGCCCTTTTGGAAATTGCAGCACTTCGGCGGCCGCCCTTCATTAATTTGAATCAATAACTGCAAACAGAGAACTTAGAATCGACGTGTGCCAAGATCTGCAACGAATGGTCGTGGTCGAGCCCGAATTCGTCGCGCGGGAAGCCCTCGGCCAGCCAACTACGTGCTAACGTCCAACGTTGCACCTTGGCGGTTGCAATGATCGGCAACGAGAGCGAGCAGGAATGGGCCGACCGGGTCCGCGGGCCTGCAGCAACGATCGCAATCGTGTTATTGATTGGGATACTCTGTTACATCGTTCTGCCCCCGTTTATCTTCGGCCTGCATCCTACCCTTCATGCAACAGCTCGTTTTTAGCCGTCTAAAAATCTTTTCGGCCGACGCAATCTAGTGGCGAAAGCTCGGCGTCTCTAAGGGGACATCACCACGCCATCGCCTGCCTGTGCTTCTGATTGGCGCCCTCTTTCGGGGGTAACGACCTGGTGGGTGCGCTGCGAAATGTCCGCTTTTGACCCAAAGCGGACATAGCCTCTTGCACTGCCTATGTCCGCTTTCAGGGCTTAGTTGACGCCAACGCAAGAAAGCCGCGAAACACAAGGGTTTTCGGCATTTTATCGACTTTGCAAACCGCGCCGGAGTAAACAGGGGGGTAAACAAATCGACGATTTCGGAATTCGTGCCCGCTAATGGGCTATTAATTGGTATGAGAGCCGTTTTATTCAGTAGATCATTGCTTGCGCAACGCGATCTCTCTCCCGCGCTTTGCCACGTGTTCAATACATTGTTTCAACCCGGAATAGCTATCGACCGACCGATTGGAGATGCACTGCATCCGGATGCTTGAGGCAAGCAAGTTCCAGTTCTTCGCCAATTCGTCGCGACTTTGCTGGTCTATGTTCGAAAGGGCTTTGCACACGGCTTCATCGGCGAGAAATGAAGATAGCTCACCGGGACGGCCATAATCTTTGGCCGCTTTCGCTGCCGTCTCCACGCATTTCTTGGCCAACTCGTCGATGTTATAAAAAGGCAAAGTTTGAGCGCGTGTGGCGGT
>AF_2010_repII_A001DRAFT_10000050_pt1 | contig 17965 bp, 13 predicted proteins | sample AmaForreplIIA001_FD_9190 | JGI IMG/M metagenome (IMG submission 9190)
TTTCCACCAAGACCATATATACTTGCATCTGTGACAGATGTAGCTATTATGATATCATCTTTTTGAGTACCAATAAGTGGTGGACATTGCTGAGTACAATCAGGTCCTACTATTAGATTCTTGGGAGGATTAAGACCGCTTGGTACAGCTTCCCCTTTAGGAACATGTTGGAATTGATTTGGAGGTGTAAAAAGATTGCTTGAAATATGCAATCTATGTGAAGCGTAAACTGAGATAGTCGGTAAAATTGCCACCATCCCTGAAATCAATACTGCAATAATAGATACCGCTCCTAACGATATATAACCTGAATTTGACAACTCATAGTTTAGTTATACGCATGATTATATATCGAGTGCGTAACAAGATTCGCGAAGTTTTGTTTGATCTACAACTATACATCTTTCTGACATTATTTGGATGTTGATGTTTCTTCTGTTGGGTTTACAGAAATAAAGTTAAAATTCCTTTTCAATGTTTTGGTTCTATCTTTCAGGATCGTGTTTCAAAAATCAACCATTAAAAGAGGCCTGAGATTAAGCTTAAACAAGCCACGTAAATCTAGTTCATGACCCAGGATATTCGTGTCATTTACGGATCACGCTCCAATCTAACTTTTTCACTCTTGTAATCATAAGATATGGATTCTATTTGTAAGCTAATGAGTGTAAGAACTATGCCTTCTCTTGATTGGATAATTTCTAAACATTCTCTGGAACGTAGAATGAGCTAGACTGCTAGGCATAGGAGCACTGACAACACATCGATGATTGAGGAAGATAAGCCTGATAAAGAACAGGGGTACTACCTATATCCAGAATTTTATGGTCAACCAGCACAGAAGAGAACCATCTGTTGCTTCCTAAAGAGTTGGAAGCACTTACAAGGCTGAAGCCGAGAAAATAGTTACAGTCGAGATGGAAGGTAAGAGTGAGTAGTGGTAGGAGAAACGACGAAATTGCATATTTAGAATTTTTACTAGACATCCCAAAGAAGACTGCTTGAACAAATCCCTACGGCTTTATGGTATGACACCAACAAATATGGTCATGTTAGATTCTTTGATAATAGATGCGATTGAACTATTCCAGTATCAGCTAAACAAATTCTTCATGGGGTACGCTGGCATTGTTAGGCTGGGGTAAACTGCCCGGCCCAAACCGTGTCTTAATAGCTTTTGCTTGTTTTTTGGATGCGTTATGTACGATATCTGACAACAACTCTGAGGATAATACAGCCTCAACACTCAAGTAAACTTGTTCGGTTACAAACAGTAACCAAATCCCCTTTTCTTTAACTTAACAATTCATCAATTAATTCTGAACGAAAATTAAGATCCAGATCTACCAGTCAAAATAGTGAGGTTGAGCAGTTCTAATAACTCGTCTATTGATAATTAGATTTCGTATATTAACATTCACGCGTCTTGCAGCACCATTTATTGAATGTGAGATATGCTTTTAAGAGGTATTCTGTTTGCGGTTAATACAGAAGTAATGAAGAGTGGGAAAAATAGTGATCACACACGAAAGAAAAAGAATGGTAATAAAAAAGTGATTCTTGTAGGCATAATTGCGTCAATAATTGCCATCATGGTCGTGGTTCTCTTGCCCTCTGGTATTTTTCACAATCCAAGCACAGGTATTAGGGGGATCGGCAAAGAAAATGACCAGACCTCTAAGGCCTATATGATAAGTCAAATCTCTGATCCGTCATACGTAAATGCCCCGGCACTTGGAAGCAATAAAGCAAAGGTAACAATGGTCGAATTTGGTGATTACAGGTGTCACTTTTGTGCAAGATTTCACAAGTATACTAGTGGCAGTTTAATTCAAAATTTTGTGGATACAGGACAAGTACGATTTCTCTTTAAGGATTTCATAGTAAATGATAAGCCAGGAGACACCACATCGATGTTAGCCGCAATAGCATCATACTGCGCAGCTGACCAAGGAAAATATTGGCCATATCATAACGAAGTTTACAATAATTCAAAAGGAGAAGATGTCGCGTGGGTAAATCCTAGCATTCTGAAACAATTTGCAATGGATGTAAAGATTCCGAATATCAACAAGTTTTCGAACTGCCTTGATTCGCATACACATGCAAATATAGTAGAGCAGAACAATGAGCTTGCAGGAAATATCGGGCTGCAGGCAACACCTAGTTTCATTCTAATCTCGACATCCAAAGCACAGGCAGAACCATTCTTGGTTCAAGGAGCTCAGCCGTACTCTGTATTTCAACAAGTAATAGAAAAGCTTGAGTCGTCTGCTTGAGCCAGTCTAGGTGAAAACAATACAAGCTAAGGGTTGCAGTCTATTTAATAGGGATCAACTTGAAAATTGGTATATCAAATTGGGCTTTTGTCAGATAATTCTCTGTAAATGACATCTTCTAGACTTTACTATATAATCTGTTAATTTATTAGAAGATTGGACACATGTAGCACCAGTTTAATGAAAATATCCCTTTTTCGAATTACAATCTCATAATTCGCCAATCTATAGAGATAAGATTTATAACCATACTGGAGAAAGCTTCAAACACATCTAGAATCTTGAGAGTGAAATAATGCAGCAGTTGGCAGGATACGTCTACCTATCTATCTAATAACTATATTTCTGGTCAACAGATTAAGATTGCTAACTCATTTGAAAATGAGATTTCCTCGCTTCCTCTTTAATAAGGTTATTATCACCACCATCACTGCTACGGGGAATCCAACACCAAATAGGATCGCTTGGAAAAGAAGGTCTATAGATGGAGGTGGTGCTAATACTGAAACGTCAAATGATGCCAATGCAAGGCCGAATGAGCCTTTGTGTAAGTTGACTATGATCTCATTGAGTCCAGTATAAGGAAAAGAGCTGTTCAAGGAGAAATCACCATTTGAAACTGGTATATTCAAAAATTTGGAAGCCCTTTGGAAATCACTTATTATAACTACATTTGCTCGAAGATTTTCTATTTGCCGGCCTGTAGTGAGATTCCGAATGTAAAAGTGAAGAAGCGTATTGGAATCAGCTATTGGTATCTCTGGAATGTGGGAAAACTGTATCTTGATTTCGCGTTCCCTGTCTTCCCATTGCTGTACCATTGCCCCAGAAGATTGTGCATAGACGGAACAGACAAAGACAGATCCTCCAATCAAAAGCAAGACGGTCACTTTTAATATAGATAAAGCATGCATGGGAACAATCAAGAATTTGCTTGTCATGGACTACTTTGAAAGGATTGTAACCTTCAACTACAAATGGAAGTTAGACAAGTTTTTGGCAGAGTTTATGATCAAATATTTTCTCCGTGATTGCCTGATCCAAGTTTGAGCAGAGGGTTCTTCCTTATAATTTGCAATCTTTTCTTCTGAATATAAAACAAAAGTAATGAGCCCAACGAACCAATCACTGCACCAGGAATTATCGCGATGAATGTGGCAGTTGGCAAGGTCATTAGAAAATATGGGATCGTGTTCGCCACTAGATCGGTGACAATTTGGTGTGATGGAAAAAGCAAATATGCAAGGGTAAGATTGATCCATGGAAAATCAATAAGATAAAAAGCTGAGCCAATGATTGCTCCTGTAAATAATATTTTTAGAACCTCTCCTTTGAGTAGAAGCGGCGTATTAAGTAAAACGTCGGCGATTATGACTGCTGAATAAGATAACAAGATATACCAAAGGAATAAGGGGGAGTCCTTGTAAGAGGGAATGATTCCGGCAAATAGATTGATGCCTATCAAAACTATAGCAGCGGCACTTGAATAGCCAAATCTATTGATCCCACCGATAGTTTTCGAAACAGCAATAAACATTATCGAACTTATGAGAGGTAATCCAATTATTGCTATAATTGATTCTGAAATCGGATTCAAGTTAAAGTTAAAGTGTTGGCCATGAGAAAATGGTAACGAGAAAAGATGAACGCACCATATTGCAGTATACCACAAAGAAGCAAAGGCTGGAATTAACGCGGCCCTAATTAGTAGTTTCTTCTTTTTTGATGAGAAATACATCTCTATCTTTGTAAGCCCCAAGACTGCGGCGAGAGAATTTATTAGCATTCCCATTGCAAGGGTGAAATGTGTAGGGCTTAGCAAACCATCTATCCCAAATTGTTGATGCCACCAAAAATCCGCAGGACCTGCCACAAGCGCAATCCCAGAACCTATAATGAACATTTTGAGCGATATTGCAAAAGGCTTGGAGCGGAGCTCTTTCTTTAGAATTAGGAGAGTGCCGCTTAGTACTGCGATTAATGCTATTAGACCCACGCCTGTGTAGAGTAAAGCATGCGAAGGCGTGAAAAATGTCTCTGGTCTCTGTAATAAATGGGAGGTAACGTCCCACGCTGTCCCCCCAATTTGTAAAAAGGATCCCAAAGTAGCTAATATCAATGCGGACAGCAGCACATCCATTGTTTGAAATCCAAGAATAGGAGTTATTTGGTGCTGCATTTTCGTTATCATATGATATATTTGGCACTATAATAAATATAGTGAAATGAATGACATCAAGAATGCTTTGTTGGCCAGGATATTGTAAGTGCAATAGATGTGCGGAAACCATACAATGGTTCAGACCATTTATTCGCTTAACGCACCAAATTCATTGCATATACAAAAAATGTGCATCGATTCGTATTCTTAAATGATTACGACATTGAAGTAATGCTTCTGGAAATGGCAAAATTAGTTTAATCGATGTGTTTGAATGAGAGAATATTGTATAACCAATTACTTCCTAAATTCATATCTTCGGCATCCGCGATACATTGATTAACTTAGAGAAAGAATTACAGCTTTCGGGTATTTTTTGTACATTTCTCCCACTACAAATTTATATTCAATTTCGTGAGTCAGTATGAGATCAAGTATGCATGTATCTAAGGTGGCCGTCTTCGATGCGATTTCGGATAAGGGCGCTTCTAATATTTTTAAAAGTATCGCCTCATTGGACTCTAACAGCGAAATTCTCATAACTAAATTAAAACTCACACGAAAGCAATATTATTCGAGAATGTCAGTATTGTTGAAGGCTGGTCTCGTAAAGAGGTACAAAGGTAGGTATCATTTAACAGCCTTTGGGAAAGTCGTCTACAATGCCCGAATGAACTTTGAAACAAAAATTGATGACGCCATTAGCAATTATTGGAAACTTAAAGCAATTGATTCGCTTGAAATGCGATCCGGGGGCGAAACTGAAAAGGTAATTTCAGTACTAATTGATAACCAAGAAATCAGGGGCGTACTTATGAAAGAAATGACTCCCAATCTACCCAATGCAACTAACCTAAAAGACCATGGAATAAAACAATCTATGGTAACAGTACCAAATTTTGTTTAGGATAAAAATAACTGAGATGGAAAAGCGAGTTTAAGATCTTGGACACAACATTCTATTGGATTTGACTGCATCCGGCCTGCAATATCCCATTGTTTCCTGGCTCACGTAATCTATTTCCCATCATCAGGTGACGAGAAGTTTGAGGGCTCAGGACTCGAATTTTACTTAGTCGAGTATCCCATCAGTCAATCTACTAATGTCCCGGCGATTATCTAATCAGGTTTGTTCTCGAGCGGCTCAGGTCGCGGCCAAAAGTGGCGACGAAGGAAAAAAATGCTCTCAAGTTCTAGTCGCGGTATTTCTACTATTATTTATCCAGATATCAATTAATAGCATAGTCCTGACTTAATAGAAACTTGATTTTGGATTCTGACAAGGAAAACCCCGCAAAGCGTGAAAAAGTCTACTCGGTCAGGACTCAGAATTCTGCTATGTTGGCAGAGGTCATTAAGACAATGTCAGACGAAAAGTCTCTGCTAATTTTCACTACTATTTACATTGCTGGTGGAGATGAAAGCGAGACTATTAGGGAGGAATTGAAGCTTACAAGAAAACAGTATTATTCAAGGATCTCTCGCTTGCAAAAGACTGGCTTGGTAAAACGACAAAAGGGGAGATACTTTCTTACTGCATTTGGGAAAGTCATTTACGATTCCCAAAAATTATTGGGTACTGCCATTAAGAACTATTGGAAATTAAGAGCAATCGATTCTCTTGCATTGGACGAGAACGAGGTCCCCAAGGAAGAACGAAAGAAGATAATCGACGAATTGCTTGGAAATCAGCAACTAAAAGATATCCTATTGAAGTGTTAAATAGAAAAGTTACAGAACTATCGGGTCAAGTAAACGATTAATACTCATCAAAATGGGTTCAAAATATTTGTGTCGTGAGGTTTAAAATCGGTGGGTGAACTTGAGCGGGTTGAGCAATTAGACATGCACGGTTGTAATTTAGGTCAACTGTGATTGTTATTATTTATACATTTAATGTGCATGCTGTTTCTGTTATCCTTTCCTATATACTTTCTAGCTAGAGGTTTAGTATCCACTCAAAGTTAGTTGCGGATCGAATTGCATCAACAGAAGCATCACCAAGGAACTAAGACCACGTTCCATTCACTATATTATCTTCTTACCGATAAAGGAGCCTGATACTAGCAGACTTTAAAGTGCATAAATATTGTCTTTAATCTTGGCTTTCATTTCAGAGGTCATCTCGTCAGCTTTGATCGCATGATAATCCCATGCGTGTTTTAGGGCATTATTGGTTAGTTCCTCCTCGGTTTCTCCCTCGATAATATAATCACAGTCCAGACCAATGTTCCTACATGCCACCCGTTTCACATCATATTATTGCTCTGAAGATATTATAAATGATATTGTTGGGGAGTTTGAAATACCAAAACAAAAGGCTAGTTATACGTTGCCTAGATTGTCGGACGTCCGCTCAAGCTGCAGTTCAAGCAGATAAACCATCCTTTTGGATTTTGCTTTTCGTTCAAACTTGCAGTTTTGACGAGTCTGTCTATCGCGTTTGCATAGCTATCGTCTGCTGTCCCGAGTTCGCCAAGTCTATCATAAATGCTTTTTGGAAGAATTCAAGGACTTTCTTCTCCTTTGTATAAGTAATACACTGTGTATTTACAACGTACTAGTGGTAACAGTAAATCGATCTTTGCAGTTAATGTGTTTATGATACCCTTGGTTGGTACATAAAAGTTGATTGCATTACTTTACAGTGATCAACAATCTTTTGAACCTCGTCCTTTCCAACCTCATAAGGTAAAGTATACCAACTATTAAAATGACTTCCATTGACTTGTCTAGAATGCCAGCGACATCGACTGCCTCCGGTCTGTTTATTGGGGAGAGCGGAGGCGGCATTGCAACTGAATATATGTATAGTCCCAAAAGCACCAAGCTGCCCAACAGTCCAAAGAGGTTGAGCATAACACTTTTTCTATAATACTCCTTAGCGGCTCTTATGCTACGCAATGATTCAGCATCAGTTGTGAGTGTCATGAGTACGTACACAATCCCGTACAGGAATTGTGCTCCTGCCGCAGCAAGCAAGAAAATGCTATACTCAAGTCTAAGAGAGCCATGCTCGGAATAAACAGCAAGATGAACCATGCCAGCGCCAATGGCGAACATCATAACAAAATATTTGACCAAAACTTCCTTTTCTATACTTGGTCCGGAATTGCCTGCTGTACGCCTTAGCTCCCTTTCACGCTTTTTCCGATTTTTATAACTGAAAGCTGCAACCGATCCAAAGACAGCGATACCGCCTAATATACCCGCATAAATCGCTGAATAATAGATATCGCCAAAAGTTTTTGTTATCGATACACTGAATACACCTCTGTCGCAATCACAATTGAGATTCCCCCCTAGAATCGTCCTAGGGGGATCTATACCTAAATGGTTGCCGCTGTTATCATTGGCGATGCTAAGAACTATATCGTAATTCCCGACTTTAGGAAATGTATAGAAAAGAGAAAAATCGCCGACATCCTGTTTAGTCCATGGAAATGCCTTTACCCGCTGGCCTGTATTATCTTGATATATTTCGACCATCGTATAAATATTGTAGACATCATTGCCGTTGAAATCCTGAACGCTAAAGGTTATTTGTGTCGGTTCTTGGGGAGGTGTAAACTCGGGGTCTAGAGCCTCGTCTACATAATATTTCCCTACTGCTGTCCCAAACCCGTTGTAATGAGGCAAATGTGTTAAATGTCCGAATGAAATTGATATAAGCGAGATTTTGTTGTTGTGACCGGTGCCCGAGAGGAATAAACACATAAATAGTAATAAAACAAGGCCGCAAATATTGACGATCCTTAGACCTGCAGTATTGGATCTCAAACTAGCTGCTAGTACATTTACACCAATATAATCGATAATAATGCGTAGTACACGATCGGTCTTCTGCAGCGTATGTATACTCTTAGCTTACTTGTCACCAAAGGGCCAATAAGAGAAGCTGGCCTTGCACTTGATCTAGTTTTAAAGAGCCCAACATAAGTCATCTTGAGCGATTTTGCTATCAGCACTAGCCAACTATACAGAGATAGCTACCACATTAGCTCCATTCCTTATAGAAATCCCATCCTGTCACTTAACCCAACGACCTTTACTTAGATAATTCCTCTACTACCAAAGCTTTATTCGAATTACCTTTGTTACCTTAATTGTTACTTCCACAAAATGTGCCAGTAAATGTCCTGCCGCTGACAGCAATTCCTTCGTAGAAGCAGTTAACGTTGGTGGAAACTCCAGATTTGAACGAATACTTTAGACCAGGGTTATCCATATTCACTTAAAGCGAATTGCATTTTTAATTCAACAAAGGTCTGCTGACAACTAAACTCTAACCGCCATATTGGTTGATCTTAACTTTACTGCTCTTTGAATTGGAATATTAATGAGACGTGAGGCGAGTCATAGAAGATTTTTCTGCATTTGCAAGAAATTAGTAGTGGGATATTTTGGAGACAAAAAAAATTATTGATGATAGAAATTTGTTCTATGTCAAGTATTCAATTTATTTTTATCCTTTAAGATTCTCTTACATTCTGTATGCTATTTAGGTTAACACTTAACCGAACGTGTATTTTAGCTAGTATGGTGGTACTAGCCATACTAGCCATGCCAATTATAATATCAGTCTCATATGCTCAAACATCCAGCGATGCCCCTGCCTCTAATAATCCCCCAGACCAAAAAAGAGAACATATTGTAAAAATAACATCACCAAGTAAAGGGACACAAGTAACTATTGGCAAGACCTTAACGATATCAGGAACATCAAGTGACAACACAACTAACGACTGTCTCGTCTCAGTAATCGTCGACGGCATCAAACCATATCAAAACGCCACAGGTAATGGTGTCGGAGGAATCAAAGATTATTCCAAGTGGAGCTTTGTCGTGGCACCTTCTTATGCTGCTATCAAACAAGGTCAGAATAAAATTACTGCTAGATTTTCCTGTACCAATGATCCAACCTTCGTAACACACAATAGTGTTAATGTGACTGGCGTATCTTTTGCCGCAATTCCAGCCTCGAGCGAGGACAGGCAGTTGGCGACTAATACCTCAGCTACTGCACTCTTAAAGAATGCTTCGATTGGGAGCTCAGCTCCAGTGAATCCTTCTACCGGTCAGAATGTTACAACCGCTAGTACTAAGGGTAGCACTAATGCTACTAGCAACGAGACTTTTCGAGCAGGCAGTAATCTTAGCACTGAAAGTGGGTATGGTAACACTGCCAACAATGTCATGTCAGTATCAATTCACATATCCAAAAAGTCGGTTCAGCCAGGTGATGAACAGACTGTGTCGGTTAAAGTAATTAATGCAAATTCGAGCTCCGCTATTTCAGGAGCTACAGTTATTGGAAGCATTACTTACCCATCAGGAGGGTCATTTAAGAAGCTCGGAGGAACGACGGACAGTACAGGTAAGTCTTCCTATTCTTGGACAGTAGGGCAGAAGGATGCTACTGGAAAATATAAAACTGTTTTGGATGTATCAGCGCCAGGATATGAAAATAGCACCGCATCAAAGACCTTCTTAGTCGTACCTGTTACTTCTACTAGCAATAGTGATACTAACCAGTTCCCGAATTTTTCTACAGGCGGCCATCATTCGAATTCTCCTTCGACGATTATCCCTATCCCTCACATTCGTATTCCAATTATCAAGATCCCATTTCACCTCCCTTTTCACTAGGTTTCCAAAAATGGTTGTAGTTACAATCGATAATATTCACTTCAATCCGAAATTCGTGATTTCTGAAACATAGTTTTCGAACTATTTGGAAGGTAGTTTTTCTAATTCAACATGGATTCTACGACACCGATTTGCAAACACCATTATTAACTTGCAAATTGAAGATAGGTGCACACGATAAGGATATTCTTATAAGTTAACTATGAATGTTTTTTTTAGATTAATAGAAAAATGAATTTCTGAGTGTATCTGCAATAGAATTAAGACCCAACTCTCGAAAACTAATGATATCCATCTCCGACATTCCTTTCCACAAAGTCATATGTTGGTTACAATATGACTTATAATGTCGAATTGTATAGTGTAATTATGAGTATTGGTAGCGGTCGCTCAATCAAAGGCAGGCGCAAACATCAGAAGATTTATTCTTCACAGGCGACTCCGGAGCAAATTGCCCAGTCACTAAAGAGTTTAGCAAGGAGTATACACGAAGGATCATCCAGAATGACTAGAACGGTACAAGTTCTACATCAGAGCGGAGCCATAAGCGATATAAGCCTGGCAGTTCGCGAGGCTTCGGTTGCTGCTCGTGATACGGCAAGGGAAATTCGTGACACCGCCAGAGATCTGAAGGAAGGAAGTGTGGTGGGTGATACTGCCAGAGCAATACAAGAAACGACAGCGTCTGCATATAGCACAGTAGATACAGTTGTGGCGATTGCCTCAGAGACCATTAAGCCATACCCTAAAGCCATCATGACGAGAGTTCCCGAATGGACCTCGTCATAAAATCGAATATATATTTTTGGCATCAGGATGTTTCGTTTACTACGGGGTGATCGAGCTGATAAAGTTGGATCTCGTGCTCTTTTGACATCCAAATCTGAGGTGCAGGTCCCCAATTGAAAGATCTGAATGAATCTTAATCTGGCAATGACTCAATTCAACCCAGTATAGATTAAACCTTTAAAACAATCCATAATAACTATTAGCCAAAGAGGTCACGGGAAGCCATTTTTGAGTTTTCCAAAATGCTCCTTTTGGTCGTGCAATATGGTTTACCTGGATCACCTGCCCTTTCGGGAACTTCAGGGACATCGAACAGAGGATATTCCGTAGGCAGAATTGATGACGACTGGGCATTGACACACTGAATGTAGTGGTGGGACTCACTGACAGAATAGATACCTTTCTCTTTCCATTGTAATTCTGATCATAGTCAAAGAATACTTTCCCTTTTCTCTTGAGAGTACTTCAACCCACTGTGATTTTGCACATTTCTAGCTAACATATTTGCCGATTATTTGCGCCACGTGTCTGGTTAGTCTTTGACTATAACCCAGTATCGTTGGAACAAGAATATGCAGACCCGTTATTCCTGAGGTCTTAAATACGAATTGATGCCTAAACTATCCAGCTCCTTTCGTTGAAGCGCTAGTTGTGCCGGTGCTCTAAAGCCTGTGATATATTAACCTCAGTGAATTGTAGGCATTGATACCGCAGATCTTGTTACCTTGCAATCGTGGGTCTTAGCAGTTCGTACGCTCGTAATGCATCGGTATCATTTAGCACCAGGACAATCTCCCTTGGAGTAAAGAACGCATCATGGACCTTTATACGGTTATTGTAAATGATATCTGATATTGAGGATATGAAGCTATAATATTTATTGCTAGTGTCACCTTCACTAGTTGGAGGTAGGGTAATCGTTATTTTGGATAGCCCCCCTTTTATGCTGCCATCAAATTTCTTGGAGCCAGATACAATGATATTTCTGATTTCTTGTATATCTTCCGCTAAAAGTCGAATTTGCTTGTCGGTCTGAAAGACATTATAATTATGGCTGATATCTTTGTCGAATATCTCGCCAAAGATATCAGACAACCGTTCGAATTTCGACTCGTTAAAATCAATATCCATCATGCTGCCAGTTAATGACATTCTCACTCCCTCGAAGATAGGGAATATGTCTCTCACGTTCGAACTATTTTCTGTACCTTCTTCTTTCTGCAACCCATCAACTATTCTTTTAATTGCTACGACTATCGTGCCTGTATTTACACTCGAAGCGGTCAGTCTCTCTACTTCGGGCTTTATTTTCTGCGCAAGGGCAGTATAATTGGCAATGCCTGAAAGAAGAGCTTGAAGATACAAATTATTGGAAGATAAAATCTCCTTTATAGCTTGTGGCACCGATACACTCCGGGAAAACATATAATTACATACTAATACGTATAATGTTGTATTAAAGCATTCGGTGTAGGAAAAATATATATAGTGTAATGCTCCTTACATAGTGTAAGGTGAAAATAAATTGAAAATAGACATTTGGAGTCCAAAATTTGGACGTAGTATACTTGAAGAGATTGACAGAGAATTTGCCGAAGCAGAAGATATGCTGAATGGGATATTCAGATCTGCTCACGAGGTAGGGCCAAACACATCAGAATACCCTTATTACTATGGATACCAGTTGACTGTAGGACCGGACGGTAAACCAAAGATTCGGGAATTTGGCAATGTTAGACCAGCTGCTAAAGGTTTGGTTGAGCAGAATGGAGTCAGACAACCACTCGTAGACACAGTTCTGAATGAAAAAGAAAACACGTTAACTGTCACAGCTGAAATGCCTGGAGTAGACAAAGAAAATATTCAGGTTAATTTAGCAGGTCGATATGTTACCATACATGCAGAAAAAGGGGACAAGAAATATCATGCCGACATCCCTGTAAAAGCTGAGGTAGGAGATTCTGCCAAGGCGGTTTACACAAACGGGATTCTGGAACTCAAAATAAAGTTGAAAGAAGCTTCAAAGCCGAAAGGCAAAGCGATAAAGGTCGATTAATGAGTAGAAAAAGAACCATAAACCCCTTTCTTTATTTTGAATAAGATTCTGAAAGTAAGTTTTGTGTGGTGAGATGGTAAAAATGGTTGATAACAAAAAGGTTGATCATGATAAGAAAATTTCACTAAAAATAGCAGAGACAAATCCAAAATTTGTTGGCAGAGGAATAGCACTAATAGATCCGAAAGTCATGGAAGATATGCAACTATCGACCGGTGATGTAATAGAGATCTCCGGAAGAAAAAAATCTTTTGTTCTTCTATGGTCTGGTCAATCAAGCGACTTTGGATCTGGATTAATTCGAATTGACGGATATGCCCGCAGCAACGTTGGTCTTGGGATAGACGATAAAGTAAGTATTCGGAAGGTTACTAACCTAGCGAAAGCCAATCAGGTCATCATCGCACCAGTGGAAGAATTGAATATCTTGGGTCTAGAAGATTACTTGCCAGAATTGCTTGAAGGTCGAGCTGTTGCTAAAGGAGATGTCATTCCTGTAAATATTATGGGAAGAAAAATTGGTTTCGTAATAACTAACACTTCTCCTCTTTCTACTGGTAACACTGCAATAGTCCTGGGCGCAAATACAGAGTATATTATAGGAGTAGCCAAGTTGGATGTCAAGGGTGGAGGAGTTCCGAGAATCACTTATGAGGACATAGGCGGCCTGAAAAATGAAATTCAAAAAGTTCGCGAAATGATTGAACTGCCTTTGCGTCATCCGGAAATCTTCGAAAGGATTGGCATAGAAGCTCCCAAAGGAGTTTTACTTTTTGGTCCTCCTGGAACAGGGAAAACCTTGTTGGCAAAGGCTGTAGCTAATGAAACTAATGCAAACTTTTATTCCATAGGTGGACCGGAAATCATGAGCAAGTTCTACGGAGAAAGTGAGGAACGTCTTAGAGAGACTTTTAAGCAGGCACAAGAAAACTCACCTTCGATAATTTTTATCGATGAGATAGATTCCATCGCTCCAAAAAGGGAAGAGGTTTCTGGTGACGTGGAAAAAAGGGTGGTATCACAGCTTTTGACTTTGATGGATGGTATCGAATCTAGGGGAAAACTCGTAGTAATAGGTGCCAGTAACAGGCCTAATGCTCTCGATCCTGCATTAAGACGTCCTGGCAGGTTCGATAGGGAAATCGAGATAGGAATACCAGATCAAGAAGGTAGATTAGAAATATTGCAAATTCACACCAGAGGAATGCCACTTACAGATGATGTAGAACTAGATGATCTATCTAAGATAACTCATGGGTTCGTAGGCGCTGACTTGGAGTCACTAAGCAAAGAAGCGGCCATGAGATCTTTACGTAGAATCCTCCCAGAAATTGATATGGAGGAAACTAAGATTCCGATTGAAGTATTAAATAAAATAAAAATCACGAACACCGACTTCCAAAATGCTCTGAAAGAAGTTCATCCTTCAGCTATGAGAGAAGTTCAAATTCAAAGACCAAATGTTAAATGGGACGAAATAGGTGGGTTAGATGAAGTCAAGGAAGAGCTTTCAGAAGCGATCGAATGGCCACTAAAACATGCAAATCTCTTCAGGCAGGCTGATGTGGTTCCGCCTAAAGGCCTCTTGCTCTACGGCCCGCCTGGGACAGGAAAAACAATGATTGCAAAAGCTGTTGCAACGACTTCCGAATCTAACTTTATCAGTGTGAAGGGGCCTGAACTTATCTCAAAATGGGTTGGAGAGTCAGAGAAGGGAGTTAGAGAGGTGTTTCGGAAAGCAAGGCAGGCTTCTCCTTGTATTGTGTTCTTTGATGAGTTAGATGCTATAGCCCCACGAAGGGGCGAATCCGACGATTCACACGTAACAGAGCGGGTGATAAGCCAATTGTTAACGGAGTTGGATGGTCTTGAGGACCTGAAGGGAGTGGTAGTGATAGGGGCAACGAACAGACCAGACATAATTGACGAAGCTTTGCTGAGACCTGGAAGATTTGATCGGATCTTGGAAATCCCAATGCCGAATAATGATGCAAGAAGACAGATTGTAAGCATTCATTTAAGAAAGAAGCCTCTCAATCCCGATGTCAACCTTAATGAGCTGGTTGAACTAACAGACAAATGTACAGGTGCCGATATTGCAGCAGCGATAAATGCCGCTGCAATGATATCTATTAAGGAACATCTATCAACCGCCAAGGATAGCAATGCCATAGGCGACGACACGAAAGAGCACAATTTAGATGACAAATTGAGGATTTCTATGGGAAATCTCAAAGCCGGATTACAAAAAGTGTTGAGAAAGGGTAAGACTATACGAAACTCTGATATTGCCTAGATGGGTCCGACTAATGCGGGAGGCTAAATGGTATGTTAGGAGTTAGATGCAGCCTCATATCCGTTTCCTAAAAGTAAGCGACTATAAATATGGATGTATTAATTTGAATTAGGCAGGTTGAAGAATTTTCCTTCTTCAATGGAGACCGATTGCTGCAAACCATCCCTTTTTTTGGCTAAAATTAGGTAGTGGTGCTTAAGTTTATTGGTATATTTCTTTTGAATGCCTTGCAATTAAGTTCGTTAATATATTATTTATTGTACAAGTAATGTAGTGGAAATTATTGGTGATTACTTATTCTATAAAAGCATATATGTCTCTAATTTTATTACATAATGTATGAAAAACAACAAAGAATAAGGTGAATAAGTGATTGGTACTAGATAATAAGAAACTAATCGATACTCCGGTTCCCTGTAAACCGATTGAATGTGTCACTTGCAGAAATTATGATGCTAAAACAATATTCATATCAGATCCCACCAGTGGGGAGATAATATGCCAAAATTGTGGTCAAGTGGTTTCCGAAAGGACGACTCAGACACTGTCCGGAACGCTTGTTAACGGCTTAATGTCTAATAGTCCTGGAAGGTCGAGTATAGTGTCTTTAGCACATCACGATGGGGGCCTTGCAACAAGGATAGGGTTGAAGAATAAAGATGCTAGTGGGCACTTGTTAACTCAACCCAACTCTTCCAGATTTGGACGACTAAGGACCTGGGATGCAAGGTTATACGCCGATAACCCAAAGTATAGAAACCTACAACCAGCATTTAACAAGCTGCTTATATTGAAGGATAAGCTAGGTTTGTCAGATGCTGCAGTGGAACGGACAGCGTACATTTACAGGAAAGCGCAAGAAAATGGACTAGTTCAAGGCAGAACTGTTTCTGCTATTGTAGCCGCTATCATATATTGGGTATTTAAAGAGATGGAAGCTTTTAGGACATTAGGAGAGATCTCTGAAGCTAGTGACGTTAAGCGAAAAGAAATAGCAAAAGCTTTCAGAATTCTGGTATATAGATTGGACCTCCGAGTTCCAGCCATTGATCCTATGAAAAACTTAGCTAAAGTTGCTAACAAAGCAAATGTAAGTGAAAAAACAAAGCGTCAAGCCATCAGTATCATGTATTCTCTTATCAAAAAGGGAATCACTGCTGGAAAGGATCCTAGTAGCCTTGCAGCTACAGCACTCTACCTGGCTTCCAAGGATACCGGCGAAAATATTACTCAAAAGGATTTAGCTGCAGCTTCCGGAAAATCAGAAGTAACTGTAAGAATGCGACTCAAGGAGATAAGAAGATATTACCCGATTAAAGCAAAGAAGACTCCAGTTCTAGGATGATTAGTTATATTACAATTAATTTTCTTGGTGCTATAAGCACTAATCGGTATTAAAAAGGAAATTATGATTGTGGGATATTTTATTAACTGACAGCATCGTGACGGTTCATCCAAATATGTCCAAGCTACACCCACCAGTAATGATCGTCTAATTTGAGGAGTGGATGTATCTAAACACTCATGAGATTTAAGGCGGGAAGGTTTTGCAAACTTGTTTGAGGAATGGTGCGAATGCTAAAGTTCCCACGTTGGACAATTTTTATTCTACATTCTAGGGAGAGTGGAATCCATCGATGATAGAAATTCTTGACTGGCAGAGAGATCTGGCACAGATAAACCATATTTGAAACAAGGGTACAGTTTGCTTGATGTGTAATATAGTATTTTTCCTCACTCCCACTCATAACTGAAAATATAACGGGCTAATATTTGGGATGTGAACCTTCGCGGTTTGGACTAGATCACTATCAAGTATGAATTATAGACCTTCATTGTTGAAAAATCCAATTTTTATTCGATCTGGAATATCATAGTTATTATTGTTCTATCAGACATAACGCGAAGTTATCTTTTCAAAGTAAACAGTTTATCAGAAATATGCAGCTATTTCATTATTTTCTCCNTTCTATGGCCATCGAACGAATTTATTTGTCACGAGCTCTCTGATCCCAAGTGAAGGTGATTATTCGATCAGAGTTAGAATAATCCCCATGCATTAAATGTTCGGGATATGGGAATATATCAAATCTCTAGAAGGGTATCAAAAAATAAAATCCCTTGACTGAAAAGATACACTTTCTAGGATTAGCTATGAATGCGGTGTCACGCATTAGCAAACAGGGACATAAATTGGAACAACTTTAGTCAGAATTGTTCCCTTGACTTTTGGTTTAGATCGAGAATCGACCTCTCTCTTAATATATGGGCAAATTCTAGACAGTCAAAAATGAACTCAACAATTGTTATGTACATGCTAGCTTCCTTTGCCATTACCGTGATGATCGTACCGCTAATGGCATATGCAGAACCTCATCCGTTCAGACCGGTCACACCTATCGATCCAATAAAAGATAACTCAGTCTATACTTCGCACGAGTGGCATCCTTTTAGACATTGAGCTCGCAAAAGGTTGAATGGCAGCGAGCATAGACCGAGACTATCAAAACCAGTCCTCGAAATTGCGGTTGGAGTAATCAGACCTTCCTTCTGCATACTTTTTTTTAGGTAGAGATAAAATATTCATTGCGCAAACAGTGATTGTCTTTGCATTCTTTCCAAAACTAATTATCGTAAATCAATGCTACCGATACTCAAATATCTGCTGCAATATTTTCGTGACATCATACTTTATTAGCAAAATTATCATATTTTCTAGGATATCTCTCCTCCCT
>AF_2010_repII_A001DRAFT_10000054_pt1 | contig 17260 bp, 23 predicted proteins | sample AmaForreplIIA001_FD_9190 | JGI IMG/M metagenome (IMG submission 9190)
AGATCAGATTTTGAACGCATGTCGGGTCATAGAAATGAATGGCCGTAATTCGAGTCCATACTCAAACAATTTTCATTTTGGATAAGGTTCCTCTTGACCGAATGATATATACTAAGATCTTTTCAATGAATCTATTAGTAGTCAAATATATCAATGAAATCTCCTATAATTCTCGCAATTCCTGTGAAGGACTCCTAATAAACGATTTTAGAACAGTATTGTCGGAATGAACCACAGGAATGTAACGTTCGCGATCGCGGCCATCATGACAACAATATTGGCGATATCAGTAGGATTCGTTGCACCACAACAGGCACTCGCGTACCATCACCACCACAACCACGACAATGGCGTGAAGGTAAATCAACAGATCGGGCAATTGAATAATTGCGCGGGTACGAAGGATGACGGTGAAGAACCAGGGGAAACCGGGAACCTGGAAAGAGAAGAGGTAGAAGAAGTATTATCACCAACCGTTTGCCTTAACACTAGCGACAACCAAGTTGATATAAGCCGCTGATAATAGAAAGACTCGTTTCTTTTTTTTCTTAATTGAAGTTACACAGGGTCGAATGCGACAAACTGTTTGGTCGCCCCTAGATAACGCGATAATGACTTTGGCCAGATTACAGTTCCAAGTCATAACAGAAAATCAGATACTAAATGCATGTAGACTTATCGAACCGAATGGTCATAATTTGAGCGTTAAGGATCAGTAAATGCATAGACACACAGTAGTTTAATTTTCCTTCGGATCTGTTAGAAGTTAGACGTATGTGAGAATGGACACAGTCTGAGTTCATATTCCGCGCGGTCAATAAATTCTCACAATCAACTATATGCGGCCGGGTAATGCCGGGAACGTCTTTTTCTGTATACATAATAAAGACCTAAGTCAAGTAGACAGTAAAGTGCTCCTATCCTCACAACAGCTGACAATTATCGTTTCACTATTAATTACAGCAGCCATTATTCTTTTCAGGATCAAAAGAGTACGATCCGGGACAAGAATCACCGCTGCAAGAATATTAGGATTCTTAATTATTTATCTTGTCGCAGTCGTTTTTGTTATTTCGACCTCCTTTCTGTTGCGTGGTATTCAAATCTTCTTCTTAATCCCTTATTTTACCGTTTTTTGTTTAGCCGCGTATGGATCATACCGATATTCTAATAATGCTCTTAAATTCTGGAAGGGTGCAGACGGGTCAATTTACGTTAAGGGTGGATTGATCCTATATTTGATCTATGTCGGGGTATTGACCCCTCGAATAATACTTGATTTCATTTTCGTACCACAGGGATATTTTTATGTCAATGAGGCTCAGCAGTTAGTGACAGTAAACGCTGGTACAGTAGGATGGCCTGTTGTCATAAGCGCTGATTTACTACTAATGTTTGGAGCGGGCCTGCTTCTCGGTAGAAATATCAGACTATTGAAACGATACTTTAGAATCAAGGGGGGTGAGGAAAGAATTTCTGAGTTGCCATGAGTTCGCGATTCTTTGATCCCACGTCATATCAATGGTCCGTGCTCTCAAGGCGTACGCGCAAGACAACAGAGTAATCAAGGCAGCACGGAAAGTGGACCATAGATAGACTTAATTTCTGCCGAATTATAGTACCTCTTCCTCATAAAAAAATGGGGTAGGAATTGGCGGACAGATGATCCAACAAAATTCGGAAAGACAATAGAAATGAAAATGGAAGTACCTATATTTGCGACATGTAACGATCCGAAGAAATTATCCGGCGCATTGCAGTCTAGATTCTTCGTGGTTCAAGTTGAACCGTACACAGCAGCAGCAAGGCAGAAAGCAATTTCTACCTTTTGGGATTCTTTCTCCTTCCTTTCTTGCCTAACCGTTTCAGGGTGTGCTTCTGCCTTAGCTTGGGGTTCCTCTTTGGATGCCTTCTCATATTTTTTCTCAACTTCCTTAGGCTCCTCTCTGTAGATAACAATCATTTATGATTTCTGGGTCTCGCCGAAACGCGGATTAGATTCGCTCCCAACTGAAGAGTAAAAAATTCAATATAGTTTCCCACTCTGCTTTTATACTAGCCTATTTGACATGGTTTAATGAACGTAAAAACAGCATGAGTCATGATCGCCAGCCCTCCTATAACAATCCATCGAAGATTGGGGCGAAAACGGATCCTTGTGTGAGCGAATTGAGGTATAAATAGGAAACCAATTGACGGTCTTGATGATTGAAGGGACTCGCCACGAAAACTACAACGAAGGGAATAATTGTGGTCGCGCCCTGTGTCGCACTCATAATTCTCTCCGTTTTTTCTCGTTTGCCAGGCGGGACACCTGTGGGGCCCGTGTTATTCGTCATTCTGGGCGTGCGAATCTATCTAATTGTAAGAGGCATGAGATCACGAACCTCATCACACAATGTTTGATCCCCCCTGATTTCAACAGATGCAATGGTATGGTAAATATGAATCAAATACCAAACTCCCTGCAGATGTGATCACGGATAAATATCGCATCACAGTACACATACACCTATAACACACTTCGACGGTGAATCAGTGTGATAATTAAAACAAACAAATCCGTTTCAGATAATAAGCGGAAAAAAATAGAGATAAAAAACATACTTGTCCCAATCGATGGTTCAGATTATTCATTAAACGCCGCTGAATACGCAATAAGAATTGCTAGAAATGAAAAGGCACAGTTATTTTGCATCCATGTTGTCGGATATGGAACGCCCGCTTCTACAATAGGCCGATATCATGATGAGGCAATAAAACGTAAGATTGAATCATGGTTTGACGAAGTAAGAAACATGGTGAAAGAGGAAGACAGTCATGACATAAAGACGGAAATTTTTATTGATGTCAAATCAATCATCCAGTCCATTGTAGAGTACGCCAGTCGTAAGGACATAGATCTCATAGCCGTTGGGACTAAGGGCAGAAGTGGATTGAAAAAATTTTTGATGGGAAGTGTGGCAAACAGCATAGTAGAGCGCGCTCATTGTCCGGTTTTGGTTGTTAGATAAGTGGAATAACCCATTGACTGGATAGGCACAAACGGAACCATTATTCTGACATTATTTTTACTTGTGCGTGTGTTGTAGAACTGGATTTACAACCATTATTAGGATGGAATTCAGGTTCTTATATGACAGATAAATGGAATTCGAACAGGTTATCAGAAAAAGAAGGATGATTAGAGAGTTTGATCCCGATAAACAAATTCCCGAGAAAATAATTAGGAAATTACTAAGGAATGCCCATAGAGCGCCGAGTGCTGGTCATACTCAGGTACAAGAATTTGTTATTGTAACGGATCCAGCGACAAAAAGAAAACTAAGGAAGGTTGCCGTTGATCAGGAATACGTAGAAGAGGCGCCGACTTTAATCGTTGTTTGTTCTAATACTTCTCGTTCTGAAAGACGGTATGGCAGCCGAGGAAGGGAATTTTACAGTATTATCGATGGCGCCTTCGCATCTATGTTAATCCTTCTTACTGCTGTTAACGAAGGAATCGGCGCCGGATTCGTAGGCGCGTTTGAAGACGACAAAGTGTCAGAGATACTCAAACTACCGCGACATGTCAAACCAATAGGAATTATTACTGTAGGATATTCAAGGGAAACAGAACCAGTTGAAAGTCTAAAGAGACTTCCCATAGAGGAACTAATTCATATTGAGAGATGGTAAAGACTACTATGGAAATTGATGATTTGTTTACAAAAGGACATGTTGACAAATGGATCAAGGCGTGGAATAATCATAACTTAAATGAAATCCTTTCTCTTTACTCCGAAAATATCATATTTCGTAGTCCTAAAGTGAAATTGGTAAATCCTGATCGACAATCGGGTACCATAACAAACAAGAAAGAATTAAAAGAATATTTTTCTCTTGGTTTAAAGAAATACCCGAACTTGCATTTTATTCCCGTAGACTATTTCTCGAAAAATAATAAAGTAATATTCGAGTATTATTGGAACCCTGATACTACAGCGAAATGGACTGTAATCGAGAAATTTGAATTTAATACTGAAGGATTGATTGCAAAGTCAGATGTATACTATGGCGCGGAAGAATAATATCGGACCAATCGGATGACTGACTAACATAATGAATCCTAATGTCCTAAGGCGGCATTAGGACATTAAAAGAGAAAGAAAAAAAGGAAAATAGACATCTCGAAATTATCTCCTCGCGAGGGTCTTACCGCTGTGTCGACTGTCCATCCACCTTCCTTCCTCGATATACATTTCGAATTATGTGAGCCAGGAAAGTAAGTATTATAGAGATGATTGTTCAGTATTGAAAGACCTGTCAAAGCATACTCAAATCCTTTAAGGATGAATTGAGTCAGATGAAATATTCTCGATATATGGATAAATCCATACTTCTAATGTTGATATTGATTGCTGCCAGTATTACTATTGGAGTTTCCTTTCTCACGATAAATGCTGCAATGGCTGCGAGCAAGGTGAATGGCGGAACGACTACAACTGGCCCAGTGGTCCAGGAACAAGTCAATACGGGCAACCCATCTCTGGATAAAGAAATTAACAAATTCTACAGCTGTATATCAAAAACACATCAAGATCCCCCGACTAGACAAATAGTAGACAATTGTTATTATCAGAGTTCAATCGTAGGAATTAGTGGCGGCGGCGGCGGCAGCAACAATAATGTCGAATCACATTCGACAACAAAGGCCTCTACTCCACCTCCTGGTGTTCTCGTAGAAGTCACTTAATCCGTCTTCTCTTATTTGGGCCATTGCCACTTTGAGAAAGTGGGTTTTCGACAATCGTTGAAAATGTTTATTTTAAACTGAGATCACTTATGAACAACTTTGCAATCGTTCAGCGAGCCTATGATCAAAATTGTCGCCAATATTGTACCAATCCTTAATGACAGGGATCCGTCAGGAAACATTATTTATCGAGGTCCTCAGACAACGAAAATTCACAGGTATCTGTTAGTTGTCTTTGAAATTCTCACAATCTGGTATTTTGGCCAAGTCACCGATTCGCAATCCGGGAATGGCACCTATGCGTGGGCCTGATGAACAAAGTAACAGAATCAGCGCTTTGTATTTGATGTTGGTGCAATAATCCAACATCTTGCTGATTTCTTCGTAGGTGTATTCCCTATCTTTGCGTACCGTTTCGTTCTTGCCAAGAAATCGCGATATCCAGATCCAGGATAGTTCAACCTCGTTCATTTCAAAAAATATATGTAAACTACTCTGGGCATTTCTCCGGTATAAATATGAAACCTTCTTGATATCCCGCAGATAAATGAGATAGTCCCCGATGCTGTACTTTATCGTCTTGACATCCTTGGTTAACAGGTCGTCCAAGTTGTCCGCCATATTTTGATACTGTAAATACCGCTGTAGAAACCAGGTGTAGTCTTATCAGAGTTAAGTTCTAGTGATGAAGTTGTCGTATGCAGTCCCGTATGGTGGTGTTTTTTCCAATGTTTAAACGCGAACAGAGATTATCTTTGCCACGCGAGATTCTTGAAGCTTCTTCCTTGCTCTCAGCTTAGCTTTGTATTTGAGATTACGTGGTTTCGTTCTCAATCTATATCCACAGCATGGACACCACAATCCGTCCCACTTTATGAAAATTTCACAAATCTGACACCGCTTCTGTCCGCTAACATACCTTCCTGAACCCACTGGTTTTTGGGCTTTATGGCGAATACATATACCCTTACAAGTCATTTCAGTTCATTTCCCGGTAAAATATCTTTACCCTTAATTTCATTATGTTCAAAAGACTATTTAAATTTATAGAGATATTTTATTAACAAAATTGAGGTTATAGCAAGATTTATATCATTTAAAGCCTTAAAAGCTAAAAAAGTTTAGTTATTTGTCAATTATGACATATATATATTTCTTGCATTCCATTGTGAGTCCGCTAGATGAATATAAATAAAATACCGAAGAACTACCAAATCGATCACAAACGCCGGCCGCGTCTGAGCGCGATTGCTCTTGCTGATGACCTATCTCTTATACCGCGTCTGTTTATGACCATCCCCCTTGGTAGAGATGTTCCATATTCATTTACGATCTCGACCTGAACCAGATCGTCAAACTGTTCCTTGATCATCAGGGCAATTTGTCGGGACATGGCGGTATTGCCGTCCCCAATTCTCACAATCTTTCTCTCTGAAGGGATCTCTGATAGCAAGATAGACATTAACTGAAATGCTGAGTTTGGAGAAGACTCTACGAAACTGCCAATCTCATGATGCAGGTAAATCACTGAAATGCCTATTCTATTGCCTGGGTCAATTCCGATTGTGAGCTGGTCATCATGGCAAGACCCTATTATATTACGTAACATTTTTGCCTTCATTAGAATCGGGTACCTGTCAAGCTCGCTATCCAACAGTACATCTTTTCTGTTCACAATTTGTGCCTCGTCTTCCGTTGTGATAATAATTTTGGCACTAGAAATTGCTGCCTGCTCTGGTGATAGCGATTCGAATCGCAGATCCATGAGCTTAAGCGCATGAGTAATCTTATAATAAGAGCGACCGTGAACGGTTGCTACGGCGATATTATATTGTAACAGCTCCTCGCTCAGGGGCGTTCCATCAAGTTTCAGTATGAAGATGATATTTATTAAACCTTATGGAATTAGGAAAATCAGACGCAACTTTAGGTACAAAAGGCAGCAAAGGTAATTATCGCACTAGTATCGGATGGCATCATCCGGGTCTGAAGTAGCGGGGAACGCATCGAGTAGTTCAAATATCAAATATCGAATATCAGATTATGCCCAAATTTCAGAAGCTTCTAAGCGGTTAAACTTATGATTGCTTGGGCTATGTCCCCTTTTGCATCGGTGAGCGCTTGAATCGCTTTTTCTCTACCGACGTTTGCTTGTTGGATAACTAAGATTATGTCTTCTTCCCTGATAGAGGGAACGTCTCTTACCCTCTCTTCTATCTCAGAAGCGATAACCTGAAAAATGGTATTTTCCTTTCCTTTCATCTGGATGACCTGAGGCTTCAAAAGGTAAAGTTCTTTGCTTTCGGTTTTGATTATAACCTCTTCTATGTTACCAATGTCCTGCATTTCTAATCCCATCTTATCCAACATTCGCCTCATCTCACGGTTACTGCCTCGCATCATGTCGCTTTATATTTCTGATGTCCTTTTTATTCCTTCTCTGACCTTCACGGCAATTCCTTTGCGATAACTTTCCATAGTAGTATTCCCAACTAGAGCTCTGCCCACTGCCACCACATTGTCTGCTCTATCGATAACGGCAACGTCTGACCCAACTTTGACGTTTGAGCCACACCAAACAACGTGCTTGCAGAACAAGGACCTTCCCATACGCACGAACTCTAGGGCCTGTTCGGTTGGAATCACGCAATTCTGCTTGAACCGTTTATCCTTCAGAAGTTCTGTTGCACCGAATATTGTTAACGCAAGACCTCCGTCAGTTCGAAGGGTCGCCACTAATCGATTCTTAATAGAAAAATTTCTGATCCGCCCCGTTCGTTTAGAGTACTGAAACGTGAAATCTCCATTCCTGTGGTCTTGCATAAGAATGTCAAATGTGTGAGTCCCGAATAAGGCATCAAAGTGATGACGAATTTTAATTTCTGGGTTCAATGGTAGCGGGTTCAAAATGTCTTCTTCACCGAACTTGCTACATTAATTTGCTTCGATATTATCATAATAACCGATATCTATATAGTAATAGAGTGCAGAGATATAAAAAATAGAGTTGATATTAAAGCGGATGGGAAATAATGAGGACACCGAATTACCCAATCAAAGTAAGGAAACAAGGAAGATACAGTATACGGGCGGTTCTTCCTATATCGTATCATTGCCCAAAAAATGGGTTCAAGACTTGAGGTTGAAACAGGGTGATCATGTCGTTATTGCACGACAAGGACATTCAATATTGCAAATAGCACCCGCATCAAGCAGAATATCTAAAGAGCAACGGGAAGCCACAATGGAAGTAGCATGGGATAATAGTCCTTATTTTCTAGCACGCCAGCTAATATCACTTTATTTTCTGGGTTTTAATATTATCAATATCTCCCCTGAAGAGGGACGAAGGCTATCTAGCGAACAACGNGAAGTAATGAAGGACGTGGTAAGACGTGTACTGATGGGAACCGAGATCATAGCTGACTCTGCGAACAGCATTACTCTCCAAGTCCTGATTAATCTGCTCGAGCTCTCTGTAGACGCGGCGTTCAAAAGGATGCTGCTTATTGCAAAATCTATGCACCACGATGCTATTCTTTCGCTAAGAGAGAACAANGTCGAGCTCGCTAAAGAAATTCTAAAATCTGATGACGAGGTGGACCGATTCAGCTTCTATATAGTTAGGCAGCTGAATATNGCTATAAAAAACGAACATTTGCTGAGGGAAATTGGGTTAGACGATTCCCGCAACTGTTTAGGATATAGGTTGATCTCAAAAGCTACTGAAAGAATTGCCGACCATGCGGTTATAATAGCGAAGGATATTATCGAAATGGAAACGCCCCTCAGTAAGGATGTCATAGAAAAGATTGCCGAAATGAGCGACTTTGCCCTTCAAGTATTGGATGAAGCGTGTCTATCAATATTCAAGCGTGATTATACTTCCGCAGATTTAGCAATAGAAAAGTCACGTAAAATTGATGATCTAGAAAAAGCTGTAATACGCACAGCAAGCAAGCTTAGAGATATTACCGAGATATATAGGATCAAAATTTTCACGGAAAACATTCGAAGAGTTGCAGAGTATGCAAGTGATATTGCAGAAATTGTTTTGAATATGACTGTCACGCAGACACTAAGAAAAGGCTAAATTTGTTTTAGTCCAAAAGATTTTCATGTCCTCCTTTTGTGAGTTATGCGGGCGGGAATTAGTTGATGAGAAAAGGACTGTACTAATAGAGGGTGCGGTGATCACGGTCTGTAGAGATTGTTCAAAGCGCGGTAAACCGTACATAACGCCCGTACCAACTTCTAAGAGCAAAATAGCAGGTTCTTCCAGCCCTACTCCACGAATTTCAAACCCTTCACGAAAAATCCAGATGACGGATGAAACCATTTTAGATCCAGAGTTTGCAAAATTAATAAGAGAGACACGCCTGAAAAAGGGACTAACGCAGGAGCAACTGGGAGCGCTGATGAATGAAAAAGCTATGCTCCTGAGAAAGTTTGAAACCGGCACATTGAAACCTGATGAATTATTCGCGAAAAAGTTGCAGCGATTTTTGGGAATCAACCTGTACAGAAGTATCCAGGAAGACTAGTTGATGCCGAACACTCATAGAGCAATTCTAATCACTTACCCTTTTGAACAAGCAGAAAAAGAGGCAACATCTTTGGCCGATGCAGCTGGCTATTCAGTGCAGAGGATAGTGAATCAAAGTCATATCAATAGGTCTCGTTATGGCGTTGGAAAAGGTAAAGCAGAAGAAGTGAAACAATTGGTGGATAGGGAGAGGCCAGAAGTGATCATCTTCGATGAGGTTTTAAAGCCTAGTCAACAATACAATTTGGCGAGCCTCTGCAAGGTCGAAATTATTGACAGAGAACGTTTAATCCTACAGATATTCGAACGAAGGGCTAGTACAGCAGAATCTCGGATCCAGATCAAACTAGCGCAGCTCCGATATGACATTATTAGAGCCCGGGAGAAAGTCAGACTTGCAAAAGTAGGAGAGCAGCCAGGTTTTTTTGGTATGGGCAAGTATGATGCTGACATTTATTTCTTAGATATAAGAAAACGCGCCACGGTTCTAAAGAAAAAATTGCAAAAGGAAGAAGTAAGGAGAAATCTCTATAGAATTCAACGTTCACGAGCGGGGTTGCCCTCAGTATCAATCGCCGGCTATACATGTGCGGGAAAAACCTCACTATTCAATTCTCTCACCGGAGAATCAAAAACCGTGGGACGAGGTATGTTCACCACCTTATCTACTTTTACTAGACTGGTAGAATCCAGAACTTCTAAGATTTTAGTTTCGGATACTGTAGGTTTTATAAATAGACTACCCACGTATATGATCGATGCTTTCAAATCTACACTTCATGAGCTATCCTATTCCGCCCTGGTTTTACTAGTTATTGATATAAGCGAGCCGGTCGAAGAAATTAGGAGAAAACTCAGCAGTTCTATCCAGGTAATGGGCGAGTTAGGAGTAGCATTGACAAAAGTATTGTATTGTTTAAACAAGGCGGATTTGACAGATGTGGAAGAAGCGCGTGAAAAATTCGATCGGCTGGGTCTACAGAAGTCACCACAATATGTATTACATGTCTCTGCAAAGACAGGGTACAATATCGAGATGTTGAAGGATCTGATGAAATCTTTAGTTCTTAACGAACACAAGCCATTAGTTGGTGAAGTGAAAAGTACCTGAACGTTTCAGTTCTAAGAATCGGACATAGGACGGTACGCGATGACCGAATAACTACTCACGTAGCGCTAGTTTCGAGAGCACTTGGTTGTGAAGAAGTCTACATGACCGAAGTAGACGATTCTATAAAGCAAACGGTAGCAGAAGTCAATAAACGATGGGGAGTAGGATGTGGCTTTAAGATCGAAATTGTTAGGGAGTGGAAGCATCTCGTAGAGAATTGGAAGAAAGGGGGAGGGAAAGTTGTCCATCTAACGATGTATGGCGTAGACATAAATGACACCAAAATAAGCCATTTGCGACAAGAGAATAGAATTCTAGTAGTTATTGGTGCAGCTAAAGTTCCGAGGCAAATGTATGACCTTGCAGACTACAATATTGCCATACGTAATCAGCCACATTCGGAAGTTGCAGCTTTAGCAATCTTCTTAGACAGGATCTTTAAAGGCAAACAGTTTGAAAAGCACTTTAATGATGCAAAATTAAAAATCATTCCGATGACAAGAGGCAAAAAAGTTATAGGATTTGGCTAAAGTACATTCAGGTTTCTAAAGTACGTGTCAGATTATGGGATGCCGGTGCTAAGTAAGTTTCGATTGACAAAATTGTAAGAGTCTCTGCCTAATCGGCGGTTTGCAGTGTGCTCAAGTTCTGACCATATAGCAGTGAGTGTTTCACTCAACGCGAAAAATGGTTGTTTTGAGCGGCCATACCTTCACTTTTATAACCTCGCTGCCACCGGGTCACTCTGATCTTCCTATTGTAGGTGTATTGCCAGAAACACTAAGATGAAACACTATGATTTATGCCCTGAAGCCGTTCATGAATCGAATTAATGATGTACTGGACCCATGGGAATATTTTTTGCCTCTTAATACCGTCATCTGTTATTTCCACAAAAAATATATGGTTTGATATCCCGGTGTATAACGTGAAGACCGGAGAGAAGGCTGACTCCCTACAAAAGCGCGTTTCTATCCCAAAACCAAATCCGAAGTGGGGCAAGACCGAAGAAACAGAAGTTTTCGCTCAGAAAGTTAAGCTTTTCAGACAAGGAAAACTTTCTGAAGATGATTTTCGCCGTTTTAGGTTGCAACACGGCACATATGGTTCCAGGTTGCAAATGAATTATAGCATGGTCAGGATAAAAATCCCAAGTGGCGAAATAAATCCAGAACAGCTAGAGAAGATCGCATCTTTATCTGAGGCGTTCTCGATCGGCTCGGCTCATGTTTCCACCCGCCAGAATATTCAACTCCATTGGGTCCAATTGGAGGATGTGAGTGAAGTAATGCGCGGGCTTGTCGAAGTGGGTCTAACTACGAGAGAAGCGTGTGGCAATACCATCAGGAATGTGATGTGCAGCCACTTCGCAGCTGTGTGTCCAGCCGAACAATTTGACGCAACTCCCTATGCTAAAGCTGTTGCACGCTTCTTTATACGAAATCCGATGTGTCAGAACCTTCCGCGAAAGTTCAAGATTAATTTTGGATGCTGTCCTAATCATGGATTAGTGAGAATTGCGGACATAGGTTTGATTCCCGAACTCAAGGATGGGATGCGCGGTTTCAAGATATATCTCGGTGGCGGATTAGGTGCGGCCTCATTCATAGGCCATCTACTGGAGGACTTTACACCGGAAACCAAACTCCTTTCTACCTGTATGGCAGCCATTAGGCTTTTTGATAGACACGGCAATAGAGAGAACATGGCGAGAAATAGGATGCGTTACTTGGTGCATGAAATGGGTTGGGATAAATTCCAAAGGATGGTTTTCAAGGAACGTTCGATAGTCGAAATGACTACTGCAACTTCTACTTCGAANCTCTTCGATGTTCAAGCNGAACATGATACTAGACCTCTTGTGAACACAGAGAATCCGAAAATGCTCAAATTACCTATGCTAAATGAGCAGGTTACTTTAGAAACTCCTGCATACGAAAGATGGTTACATACCAACGTGGTTCCTCAAAAGCAGGATGGATATTTTACCGTATTTGTAACTTTGGCAGCGGGGGATATCACCGGCAATCAACTCAGAATATTAGCGCAGGCTATACGTGAATGCTCTGCAGAAGGAGCCGCTAGGAATACGCCGCAGCAGAACTTTGCAATCCGCTACGTTAGGGCCGACGTTCTGCGCGACTTTTATAATAGACTAGCTTCCATTGGCCTAGCGAACCCAGGAGCATTAACAATCGCTTCTGCCGTTGGGTGCTCTGGAACTACGTCATGTAATTTGGCGATTACAAATTCTCACAGACTGGCAAAAGAGGTAGAGCACACGTTTTTGGAATTAGGACTTGATACTGATGATAGTCTAAGTGATTCGACCATAAAGATCAGCGGGTGTCCGAACTCTTGTGGGCAACACGAAATTGCAACGATCGGCTTCTTTGGTGGAGCCTCAAGAATCGGGTCAACTATTGCCCCCACTTATACAATGTTATTCGGAGGGAGTGCAGGAGAGCAAGGTGAACTAGGCAAGGCCATTATGCGTGTGCCCGCAAAGCGTGTTATTGATACAGTTCGCAAAATAATCGAAATTTACAAACAAGAGCGGTCTGATTCCGAGACATTGAGTGAGTGGATCAACAAAATCGTCAAGGGTGAAGGAACGGCTAGAATAAAAAATATCGAAAACATAAAAGCAGCCCTCACCCATGTTGCCCAATTACGTCCGATAGAGCAAGACCCAGGATCCTATTTAGATTACGGTACTGACACAAAATTCTCAGCGAAGACGGCCAGAGGAGAATGTGCAGCCTAAATCATTATGATAGTCGAAAACGCATCTATGTCAAGAACCGATAATCCTGTGGATGCCGTCGACATTAAGGACAACCAAACTTTTCAACTTCCGCTAATCTGCGACGAAGAGACGCTGCGCACATTGATCAGAAAAGAAGCTGTACGTATTGTGGATGTCCGTAAAAAAGATGAATACCAGCTTGAACACATCTCGACTGCAGCTTCATTGCCTCTTGCACAATTACTAGCTGACGACTCGCCTGATAGAGTAGTCGCTATCTTGGAAAATTTAGGGATATCCGATACGATGCCGGTTGTTATATACGATGACACCTTTGGCGCATTGGCGGCTCGAGTAGCTTGGTCGTTTCAATATGTGGGTCACACAAATACGGCATTACTTGAAAAGACCTTCAGTCAGTGGAAAAATATCGGATTAGAGATTGAGTCGAAAATCAACTCTTTTCCTCCGAAAAAACACTCTGTGAATATAAATCACGAGATGTATGCAGACGCATCTTACATTGAGGCTGCGAAAGAACAGACAAATAAAATACTGATAGATTCGAGGGAACGATTGAACTTCTTGACCGAACATATTCCTAATGCTAAAAACATCCCATACACTATGCTTGGATCTAATGGGAGGATTCTGCGCAGATCAGATGAAATAAAGCGGTTTATAGAAAACAGAGGAATCCCATTTGATGCTGAGATTATCACGTATTGTGGCAGTGTTGGAACTCTATCCGGACTAGCATATTATGCACTTAAGTTGGCTGGGATAGAAAATGTGAGGTTGTATCCAAAGTCATTCAGGGAATGGAAGTCGTTAGGGAAACCAAGAGAAGAATTTAAAGATGCAAATTATTGGGATCTATCAGCAGAGTAGCATCATCATATTGTTACATAACACCACTCATATCTCATAATAACACCGCACAGGTATGATCGATTGATAATCACTATCAGTTTCTTATCCTTATGCGCTAGAACAACACAAACAAACACACGATAGTTGCTTGTCGGGTGCTCCAAAGGTATACAAGCTCGTTTCAAATTTGGAGGGTAGGTAGACATCATTATCGCTAATACCGCGATTTGGAATGTATCAGGAGAGAATATACCGTGCATTTTAGGAAAGAGTACTCATAAATTCCTCTGCACTTATTTTAGTTTGCAGTACAAAAGTAGCAAAGGACAAACCGCTTCGATACCACGATATTAGGGCTGCCATTATTGTCTAAATATCGGTTCATACGTTGTTTTAACTAATGCAGCAGCACTATTACTTAATGGTTGCATCCAACAAGGACATGGCCAGTATTACAATGGCGAATTATTTGGTAAATAACAGAGGTTTTTCACCACAAATGAGCGACGACTTTTTTTGCTCACAAAATTATCAAAATGTAAAACTCCATATCTCCTCTAAAAGTTTACTGCATTTAGAAGATTTGGATGAGCGCTATCCAGATTCGGCAGCTTTCATTTTTCTTTCAAAACATAAATCGCAAGCCGAAATCCCCACCCTTACTTGCCATTGCACAGGCAATTATGCTGATAATAATTATGGTGGGAATGCAAGAGAGCTAGGAATTGCTTATCCATATTTACAAAAAATGTATCTAAAGGAACTCCTAAAAAATAAATCCATGATTCCAGGATACGAGGTCATCATAGAATCGAGTCATCATGGTCCAACCTCATTAAGAAAACCGGTCCTTTTCATCGAGATCGGATCAACTGATAAGCAATGGAGCGACAGAAAGAGCGCGTTTGTCGCTTGTGAATCTCTACTAAGAGTAATTGAAAATGTTCTAGGATCATGTGCAAAGGTAGCGATAGGTGTGGGCGGAACACATTATCCTACAAAATTTAACAAATTACTTCTAGAATCAGAATTCGGTCTTGCAGCGATTGCCTCAAAACACGACTTGGAGTCGATTGATCGTTATATGTTAGATCAGATGATTACTAAGAGCATTGAAAAAGTCACCCATATAATAGTTGATTGGAAAGGCCTGGGGCGAGAGAAAGACAGAATAATGAAACTGATTGAAAGCACAGGACTCCATATTATTAGAGTTTAAGGCTTCCTGCAAAAAAACTTTAACAGGGGATACCATTCAAATAGCTAATTCATGACCGGAACTAAAAACCTTGACGAGATATTGGTGCCCTTAAAGTAAGTGGAGTATGACAAGTTGTAGACTATGGCTTCTGCGGGTGACATGAAAAAAAGGTTAAACGTAGTGACGGTATTCTTAGAGTATAATAACAAGATTCTAATCCTCAAACGCAGTAACAAGGTAAAGACTATGAAGTCAAAATGGGCAGGCGTTAGCGGATACATTGAGCAAGAGGCTCCGATAAAACGAGCCCTGAAAGAAATTGAAGAAGAAACGGGCTTACGTAATGAAAATGTAAAGCTTCGTCGTATTGGTGAGCCATTTGAAGCAGTCGATACTAGCACACCAGAATTAACTTGGATTGTTCATCCATTCCTTTTCAGTTCTAATACGGATAAGGTCAGAATTGATTGGGAACATGAAGAATACAAATGGATATACCCAAAGGAAATAAAGAATTACGAAACCGTGCCAAGACTAGTGCATGGAATGGATAGAATTTTGCAAACCTAAAATACGAATAATAAATATTGTTACACCTGTCAGCCAAAGTTACAGTGAGAAAAGAGGAAGAGGATGCATAAACTTGGCTGTCTTCTCACATATTCTATTCTCTACTTNTGTCTCTAGTCTTTCACTCCAACTTGCGGGAGCTCCCTCTACAAACCATTACCAATGCCTTTCATCGNATGCATAANTTCGATGAATCTAACGACTCTGGGACTTCGTTACTAGTTCTCTCAGATGTGCCAAGGATCTTACCTGACCACCATTGACTTTCCTGTAAAGGCTCCAATATATTCCTCGAGTTATGTCATTCCTTTCTTTAAGAACCTTCAGATGATACCTCATCGCTCTTATCTTCTTGACGTATACTTGCTTCTTACCGGTTCTTGCCGATTTTTTGCCCTTCTTAGATCCGGTGCTCATTCCACGTTTCCGGCGTACTGCATGCTTCGCCTTAGCGCGTGCCGTAGATGTGCCCTTTGGCTTAATCGTCCAGATAGTTCCGTTATTTATCAAAGTGCGCATATTTTCACGAGTAATTGAATCTGCTACATCATCGAGCTTATCGGGTTCAAATCTGACTCTGTTCACACCCACTCCTAGTATTCGTGCGATTAATTCCCTTTTTTTCCTTATATTTACAACCAATTAACGGGCTTACATCTCCTCGGTATTCTGTTCTGTCGATTTTGTTCCTCTAGAGCTGCCTGTCTGTGATGTAGTATTCCCTGCATTCAATATTTTAATACCGAGGCTATTACCCTTTGCAATGATTTCTTTTCTTTTTCGTATGCTGAGTGTATGTGCCAATCTTGCAGCATCCTTGGTTGGATCAAGTTTGCCTAGATCATTCACAGTGAAAACTAGATGGTCAATGTACCCTGACGGATGAAGATATCTTGCTTTCTTTGGTCCCCGGTAACCGATTTTAACTATCGGAGGTACGCCTGACAACTGCTTTCTCATTTTGTTGTCTTTTCCCTTAGGCTTTCTCCAGTTCTCAGCTAAACGGTCATATCTCCAGCTCTCTTGTCTGACAAAGTTGGGCCTCACATCAGCGACTTTTTTTCTTGCTTGAAGAAGGTCCTTGTTGATCATGATATTACAAAATAAAAGATATAACTTTAAAATAAATACTTTTCTGAGGCATTAAAATTAAAATGGTAATGGTAGTCCAATTGGGAGACTGCAAGCCACCAAACAAACCTATCGCCATTCGTGTGACTAGTATACGCTAAGTAGATGGGAGACTTCTAAATGTAATAAATCAGATTATATCCTCTTAGTATTAATGTAACGAGTTCTCGCATATTCCAAAGGACAAAGGTTTATAATTTCGATTGCGATCCTTGGATCATGAAAAAATACGAACTCCCTCCATTACCTTATAAGTATGACGCACTAGAACCGCATATCTCGAAGGACATCATGACTTTACACCATGACAAACACCATCTTGCCTACGTAAACGGCGCCAATGC
>AF_2010_repII_A001DRAFT_10000055_pt1 | contig 17156 bp, 16 predicted proteins | sample AmaForreplIIA001_FD_9190 | JGI IMG/M metagenome (IMG submission 9190)
TTGAATTGAATTGAATTGAATTGAATTGAATTGAATTGAATTGAATTGAATTGAATTGAATTGAATTGAATTGAATTGAATTGAATTGAATTGAATTGAATAGTTAAAACTTGGACCGGACCAATCTATCCTGTAGGAGAATGATGAAGATCCTTAGTTAAGACATTTTGAATACTGCTAGGTATTATCTAACACCATGGTATGCAATTAAGGAATCCAAGATGAATTAAATCCAAGACCAATAGGGAATGCCTCGTATCTTGCACTGCTCTTTGATGATATTTCTTGCTTTTTCCGCAGCTTCAGTCTCAGTAGAATTTTTGAGATATTGAATCATCAGCTCTTCATACAATTTTTTTGCACGTGTTTCTGTAAATTCTTTGTACTTTTTTTGTGGTACTGGTTTTTTAATATTCGAGCTATTATTCTTATCTATCGGTGTATCTGAGATGCCCTTCATTTCCTTGTATTCTTTTCTACATTCAGTACATTGATCATCAAAATAGTCTTTGTGTATATTGCACGTTACCATATATAATATAGAATTATTCTATAATCTATGTTTATACACATAGAGTATACTCAATTCAAAACGCAATGACATCTACACCTAGATTTTTAACTCACAAACGAGATTTAGCATTGTATAATACTATGATTTTTTCTTTACATATGACTTTTAATAATCCTAGCATATCCCTAAATACTGTTGTAGTACCCAGTACAAGTCAGGTATGTTGACTAATTAGAGGAGTCAAGTGATATTAACTCGATCAATTCAAGTGCTTTTCCTTTACATTGAAACGAAAATTGGATAATCGATGAAATCATAGATATTTATAGTTAGGTTCCCAAGTCCTCGGCGATATTTTGCAGTATCTACAACTAAGGAACTCGAGTGATAAAGCTAATTCATTAGGTTAATTTATTATTCCGCAGCTAGTGTTAATCTATAATAATAANATTAAATTTAACTGATGATTTCAGATATCGTATTAGCCATAAGACAGTATGAAAATAGTGAAACCAAAGATATAGAAAAATTAAGTAAGTACTCCTCTATTCGTTAGTTACATACCCATTTTGAGACAGATCGATTTCACCCATTGTATTTGTAAAGTTGATATGCGATTACCAAACATATCCTTTTGTAGTTCAAATTTTGGTTTTAACAGTATATGCATGTCTTTTGCTGTAAGTTTTTTAATCAGATGTACCAAACCTTAACAATGTCAGAAAGACAAACAGAGAGTATTTCCAAAATATTAGTTGGAATAGATGGTTCAGAGGCATCAATGGATGCATCCCGCTACGCAATTGCTATTGCAAAAAAATACGACTCTCAATTGATCGCTTTGTTTGTGCTTCACATTCATGGAATTAGATCTGTATCTTCAACGTTCATCACTGCGCCCACATCTGGGATTGAATTATTTGAAAAGGAAAAGAGAGATGCCCAGGAATTACTAGATAAAGTTAAGCTCGAAGCACAAAAGGAGGATGTAGTGCTGAGAACAGAAATTGTTGAGGGTTCTGCATCTGTGGAAGGCTCGATAGTTGACTATGCAGAAAATGAGGGCGCAAGTTTGATTGTTGTTGGAACAAGAGGAAAGACAGGCTTTAAACGGTCATTACTAGGAAGTGTAGCATCCGGTGTAGTAACCTATGCACATTGTCCAGTTATGGTGGTAAAGTGATTGATAAAGGTGCTATTATGGACTGATAATCTGATACAAAATAAATATAACTGCTAAAAGTCCTTCCATCTAAGGTAAGAAATGTCTGAAGATATCTCCACACAATAGATCATTTGGAAACCTTTTATTAGTAATCCTTGCGATGTGTGGTATCCGATCGATTCTTTAACTATACTTATCAGTCAACTACTCATGGTTTGAGTGAGTGATGGTATTGGATTAAATGTCATGAATCCGGCCATTTTGATTCATACAACTAATGTTACAAATGTACATGCTAACCCTAGTTTGACACCCAGAATTCTTTAGGACTATATTTTTTAATATTATTGTTGTACTTCTGTTTGGGTCAAGGAATTAAGTCTGGCAAGCTTTAACTTGGAAGCAATAAAGTGAGTAAGATCCTTTTCAGTAGTCACGATAGGCCTTTCCCTTTTTGCGAAGGATCCTATTATTGCTGGTTCAAAGTTATGTTTCCGGAGGTCCTCTATCACCAAAGTTGCCAGATCGCTTGTAGCAACTATAAGATGGCAGCCATTTGAAGAAGCGGTTGAGTTTTCTACCAATAATTCTTTAGTTGCAAACCTGCAAATTTCTTCGTACTTTATTGGGAGCTCGTTGATTACAATATTGGAGTTTGTCAGCTCCGCAAGCTTTCCTATCGCGAAGAAACCATCTGTGATGGCAGGATATACAGCAGTTATATGATTATGTTTGTCATACCCCATACCAAACTCAGGACAATATTTTGATATTGTTTTTCCTAGGGAAAAATGTGGTTCACTTAGACCCTTCATAATCTCATCTCTTGCGGCGGAAAGAACATCCATAGAAATACCATTTTGCTCAAATTTGGTTATGTTGTTGTCATCCATTTGTGTTAACATATAGAGACTTAGTGCTGGCATTGTTCCCATTTTGTTTGAAATAATTATTTGCATGCCTTCCTCCACTTGATCGTATCTTATGGGTAATTCCTTTACAGTATTTGCAAGAGCGGTCGTACCAAAAAAGAGATTGCCTATCTTAAGGGAGCTATAGTCTTCCATAGCTATATTATAACGAGAAGTAAACGCATCAAGATTTGTTCTAATCTTGTCAAGCATTTGTTCAGTGGGCGCATCATACACAGGAAATAATTTGAAACCTGATGTGCAGCCCAGAAGATTAAGGTTTTCCATTCCCGCAGTCATTGCGATATTACTATGAATTTCTGACTCTGGTCTTTGAGTCGGATCTGTAATTTGCGTTACGGAGTTATTTGCAGACGTATATCCTACTTTGTCACCCCTGTGTAACTCCATATAATCTAGTAGAGCAAATTGGGCTTCATGTAGGGTTGTCATGGCCATGGTGTTCTTTTTTATGTACACCTTTGAATGAAAATTATCAAAGAATTTCTGAATCGCTTCTGAAAGCATCGTTTGATCATGACCCAAAACATTATGAACACGAAAGATTGACAGCGCTCGTTTTATCTCAACTTCCTTCTCTATTGAGGGATTCTCGAAATTGTATACTCTTCTAGTTAATTCAGGTACTTTGCCTTCTGCATAATGGAAGCTATCGAACCATGTTGGCGTTATTTTTATATTACTTCGCTTAACTTCCTTCAATGAATTTTGTATCACATAATAATCTACTTCGTTAGAGCAGGTTGGGATCCAGCGCAACGGATCAAACCCAAGTTGTTGATATTCTTCAACTTGTCTCCAAAAGCTCTCACTCATTGTAAATCCCTCACAATCATTAAATCCTGCTTATTATACAATTATATATATAATTATATTTAAGTACACTCATTAATAAATGAAACTTTATCCGACAATTTGATAAAATTTCAAAAATTAGTTCAGATAATACAAGATAATATTTATTTGAATAGTATCCTAATTGTTATCTCATAAAAAGATCGTGGCTTATTGTATAGCGCACAAATTATAAGTCTACGGAGAGTACGATCTGCCGTGACATGGAAGAGGTAATGAATTCAAAGCCTACTATACCACAGCTAAGACAAATCGCAGTGCAGATGGAAAAAAAATCTGCTCAGGAGATCTTAGAGTGGGCACTGAATGCTTTTGGATCGAGAATCGGCTTAGCATCAAGTTTCGGTTCGGAAGATGTAGTTCTTATTGATATTATGACAAAAATTAACAAAGAGAAAACCAGAGTTTTCACTTTAGACACGGGCAGATTAAATCAAGAGACATATGACACAATAGATAAAATCCGCAAAAAATATGGTATTCAGATAGAAATATTTTTTCCAGACAATCAAGAGGTCGAAGAAATGGTTCAAACAAGAGGCATGAACCTAATGTATGAAAGCATTGAGAACAGAAAACTCTGCTGTGAAATTAGAAAAGTTCATTCTCTTAACAGGGCCTTAAGTCTGCTGGACGGTTGGATTACGGGATTAAGAAGAGAACAAGTAATTACAAGATCTCAAATTCAAAAAGTAGAAGTTGATTCTTTACATGATAACATTGTTAAAGTAAACCCGTTAGCAGATTGGACTAGCGATATGGTTTGGGATTATATTCATAAAAATGATGTTCCTTACAATAAACTGCACGATATAGGTTACATGAGTATTGGTTGCGAACCATGTACGAGAGCTGTTAAACGTAATGAAGATCCCAGATCTGGAAGATGGTGGTGGGAAACGGGTACATATAAAGAATGTGGGCTACATTGGGATCCAATTAAACAATCCAAAAAATAGGGAACAAACATTTTGACCAGTGTTGATAGAGTACCTCTACCACATGGAGGTAAACTGACAAACAGATTTCACTCTGCCAAGATGAATACTGATGGAATGTTTTCAATTGAAGTCAGTAACGACCTTAGGAATGATATTGAGAATATTGCAGATGGTATTTTTAGCCCTCTTGAGGGGTTTGTTGGGGAAGATGACTTTCAGAGTATTGTCAAATCTGGTCGATTAAACGATGGCTTGGCTTGGACTATTCCTATAATACTGGATGTGGATGATGAAACAGCTACGAGGATGAAGGATGCTGGTGAGGTGGCATTAAAAACAGGTAATCAGCACTTTGGAACTGTCGATGTCGAAGAAATTTATTCTTATGATAAAAGCCTTGTTGCAAGTGAGGTGTACCAGACAAATGACACAAAACATCCAGGAGTTGACAAAATTATGAAACTTAGAGATCGACTTGTAGGGGGTAAAATTAAAGTCCTCATAAAAATCCCTCAGTCGCCTTTACGACGGTTTCGAGTGAACCCCCTTGAAACTAGATCGCAAATTCAGAAGAGGGGATGGAAAACCATGGTTGGCTTTCAAACAAGAAATGTTCCACATGTTGCACATGAAACACTACAAAAGACAGCCATGAATATTTATGATGGATTGTTCGTAAATCCTTTAATCGGCAAAAAGAAACCCGGCGATTTCAAGGATGAGGTAATTGTAAGAACATACGAGACACTTATAGAAAACTACTATCCAGAGAGTAGGACCATTTTTGGAACACTTCATACTGAGATGAGATATGCTGGACCTAAGGAAGCAATACATCATGCTATTATGAGAAAGAACTTTGGATGTTCGCACTTTATCATTGGCAGGGATCATGCTGGTGTTAGAAATTATTACGATCCTTTTGCAGCGCATGAGATATTTAGCGATTATCCTGATCTAGGAATTGAACCATTATTTTTTAGTTCGTTTTATTACTGCAAAAAATGCTTAAGCTACGCAAGTGAAAAGAATTGTCCACATGGACCAGAATTCAGGGAAGAGCTTAGCGGCACTAAAATGAGAAAAATGGTTAGTTCTGGTGAAGTGCCTGCAAAACACTTGATGAGACCAGAAATTTCAAAATTATTAATCACTTACAAAGAACCATTTGTATCCGAATAGCCACAAATAATTTTTGTATATGAACGAGGATTATACCATTCTACGGCCCTTCGACATTCAGATGCAAAAATGGCATTGGTCTTACTTATGCAACAAATATTGATAATCACCTGAAGAGTACAACAGAAACCCTTGATAAAATGGTAATAAAGTAGCCAGCCTTAGCTAAAGGTGTTCAAAATCTCTATCTTGATAAAGGATATGATCATAAAAATATATAGTATAATGTTGTTAAAAGAGGATACACTTCTCATATTCCACATAGACGTAAGAAGCCGCTATCAAGAATCAGAAAAGGACAACATCAGAAGAAGATGGATTGTCGAAAGAACAAATTGTTGGCATAACAGGTTCAGAAAACTGTTAGTAAGTTATGAGAAGAAATCGCTGAATTATCTTTCATTGGTCCAGTTAGCTTGTTGTATCATCATATATAGAAGGATAATTTTGGGATAGGCTCTTAACAAGCAATACACCCTTATTTTCAAGTACGCCACCAGAGCGTTGTGATCAATTAGTTCTAGAATTTTTGCTGTGATTTTTGTTTTTAGATCCGTACCCAAGAGCTAAGTGTGGAAGCCTTATGGAAACCTTGCTTTTGTATGTAGTTCCCACAATACCGACATCAGCCCAGCTCATTTTGGTAATATGAGCATAATGAACCAATTTTTCTATATCATCATGTTTTGCAATCTGATAGCTACGCCTTGCCTTTAGTCCATTCAGCGCTTGTTCTACAGTATGCTTCAGATTCCAATGTCAAAGATTGGCTATGATGGATAGTATTGAAATATTTGTATAGTAGCCTTCTGTACTTTTACCCTCGTTTCATCCACCTATAGCACCATTTTAAAGCTATTTGAGATCGTCAATTTTATCTCATGATAGATAGTCAACTCACTATCTTGGATTCTTGTTCTACCATTCAAAATAAGCACCATACATTTCCCAGCGTATTCGTTTATTGTATTCTGCCTGTTCCCTTAATAAATTTGGTTCCTGTTCAGTGATGTAAGGGTCCAGCTCTTGTTCTTGATTTAGTTGCAATTCATAATCTTCTAATTCTCTCTGCGTTTGATCATAACTGTAGCTATAAAAGGCATTTTCTGGATCTCGTTCATGCGGCATCTTCTGTGGAAATTCTGTTACAGATACATTCAACTCTCGCTGGAATTTTCGGATACCCATCGCATAGTATTCCATCATTTTATAATCAAACTCGGATTTTGCGATCTTATACCCCTTCCAGGACTTTTTAAGTGCACCCCATGTCACTGTATCACAGAAACCAGAATCAAGCAAGATTTTATCTGTTCTAGTGTATTGCTTATTTAGACTTGAGACAATTCCATGTACAGCAGTGTCTAAATAATTGTAGTTGCACCTCCTGTTCCTTCTTTTCAATAAACAATCACCATAATGTAATCAGTCAGGACGAACTACACTTCCTGTACTCTTCATCTATATAATATAAAGCACCTGATTCACCTTCGCAATTGTTTGCAAAATTTTAAAAACAATAAATCTTTATGCGGCACCATATAAGCACATTCTGTACAAAACAGAATTCTCTTGTTAAACACTAACTAAAATCAAGTGGGTGTCATATCATAATAATTTTTGATGGCAATTTTAAGTTCCAAGTGTTCCATCAAGTCATAGGACACCTTTCACTTCTACTTGCGGCTTAACATGGAGTGAGGTTGTTTAATGGAGAGATTTCTCTCGTGCACACTGAAATCAAAATACGGCCTGTCCACCCATCACCACACAGATAGACTGGCCCCAGCCATCACCGTGTGCGAGCGTTACCATTTACTACCAATGTTTTCAAATAGTTTAATCTCTAATCTATCCTTAAATTCCTCTTCTTCCTTACTTGGTTTTGCATACATTATTCTGCAAGTATAACATGTCTTGTCCAACAAAAAATTCCCACAGTATCTACACTTGATAAGACGCCATATATGACCTATATTTATTTGGCATGGCCATAGACACATACTCTCTATCTAGTTTAGTAATGTTCTTAATTCTAATTTTAATTTCTCTCGTGTGATATGAGATCGATTGAACATTCGGATGATTAACATCTGCTTCTAGGTCTGGGTTGATGTGCCCCACTTAGCATATTGAACTATTCATTTCCTAAATGACACTATGGGAATATTACATTCTTCCAGAATGTCTAAACTACACACTGACATCAAGATTACTTTTCCTTTACAAATTCAATATCAATGCCTCTTCGATTGTCAATGTTCATTTTATAATATTCATAATCGCTGACAGGAATAACCTCAAGTTCTCTTTTTCCACAAATTGGACAGACCTGGAAATTAGGGCCATAAGAGTCCTTCAATAAAGATGCAGCCCAGAAACAATTATTGCAGATCACTAGATCTCTAGACTCGCGTACAACCAATTGCATCAAAACCAAACAATTTTAGATTAATTTGATTTATCCAGTAGGCACCCATCCTCGTACAGTTGACGTTTTCTGTTAATTGTTCACATCGCTCTATCCTGTAACACATCAGACAGCAGAAGTACTTTATATTTTAAAAATGATTCTATATAAAGTAATAACATAATATAGTTAGATTAGGACACAAAGGGGGCGATTTTCCCGACATTGATTTTGATCTCACAATCTCATTCCGTTATCGCTTATACTGAAACGTTGCCAGGGATAAAATGTTATAGCACAATTGACTCAACAGATGAAACAAGTGTCCTGGGAAGGGTGATCGCCCCCGGGCCACAGGACTTTTGTGCTGGGAAGGGTATCGTAACTTTTCAATATACTGCAGAGTAAATAGGAATATCCCATGATGATGATTGAGCAACAAATAGATCTACTTGCAATGTACAGAATTTTAGAAAATGGCGTGCACTTCTCGTCGTTTGTGAGTGATTATTTCAATAACGTCTGCTTTTTTGTACTAGAAAAACATATCGAATAGGGACAATTCTTCGCGTCCCACCAAAAAAGTGCACTCTAGAAAGCTAGAATCGACCGTTTGGAGTTGATTTTTTCCGTGGTAATAAATACTCTAGCAAGAAATATTTCTGTTGACATTTATGATTTAGTTCTATATTTAGCATCATCCAATAAAATGTTGATTTCATATTTGTGCAAACGTTGATACTTCGAATCCCAGCGAGCAAACTGACTAACGGTAGTTTCTAATTAGTATTCAATAGATCTATATTGTATTATTATTTCATATAGGATTATTTTTTAAAGTATGAGATGCAGATGATATTTTAAGTCAGTCTGGGTAGATGAATTTAACTTATCAGGCAAGCAAGCAAAAAGTGTTGATGGGATGTCGCTTGGCAATGTACTGGAAGTAGAAAATAATTATGTTTTAACCGAAAATGAATCGAAATTCTACATTCCTACATATTTAATTGAAAAGTATGAGCGTGGTACACTGTGGTTTAAAATAGACAGCGATGAGGCAAAAGATAAATTTATGATAGCAGCAACACCTTAGCTACAGGCAATATTTAACGTGTGGTCACAAATAATTAGGAGAATAGATCATATTGTCAAATGTAGATCAAGTGTCCCCCATACTCTATAACCAAAAGAAATATGTCCTACAGATTCACGTAAAGATATACTTAAGTCCCACATCAGTGGTGGTTGATTGTAAACCCACGCTAGGAGATAACGCTCAAATCAAGATGACACTATGAGGATACACCGTCAACCAACACCCGTCCAGCACTTAATCACAGTATATGATATCGTTGATTATATATTCAAAGACTGAAATTGATAATATCGATGTGAATCTTCGTAATATATGAAGATAGGAAAAACAATTGCATCTAATCAATTTCCAAATACTATAGATAACTTCTGGTTTGTTGTAGAACCAAATACGATCGTCAATCCATTTGACTTTGTTACTGTAGAGAATGTCAGTAATACTGAAAGCATTGGAATGGTACAATATCTGAGAACTTTTGTTGCGGATAATAGCAGTGGAAATCCAATTGAGTCCATAGATAAGTTGAACGTACGATCTGCAATTATAGCTAGAGCGGCGGTAATGGCTACAACAAGCACAAGAGAGACTAATCCAAATCATGTTTCTAATGTGTCCATAAATCTGCCTGCAGGCTTCGAAAAACCGGTTCGATTTGCTAATGCTGAAGAGATAAAATTTGCTTTGGGTATTCCGAATATGTCTGACCCAATCCCAGCAGGAATAATAGAAAACAGTGATGGCTTAAGTGTACCTATTTCTTTGGACATATCTTATCTAGTGGGACCTGATACCGCACATGTAAATGCATCAGGAATTTCAGGGAATTCAAAAACATCTTATCTTATGTTTCTTTTACAATCTATATATCAAAGACTTAAAGAACAGTATGTTCTGATACTTTTTAACACTAGAGACCAGGATTTACTACACATTCATGAGGATGAGGATGAGTATGCAATCACAGATAGTAGAACATCAAAGCAAAAATTCTTCAGATTGCTCGACCTAGAATTAAAGCCTTTTGGGAACGTCACCTATTTTCTTCCAAGAGGAAAGGATGGAAAACCTAACTCATTATATGTACCTGAACAAAACATAAAGACTTATTCATATGAGCTAAAAGATGTTTACGATCGACTAGAACTATTATTCTCGGAGATATATGATCCTCATCATAATTTATCATCCATCATAAATTATATTTATGAATCCTGGCCTATTAAAGCAGGGCGGTCCGCAAAAAAGATAAAAACTTGGACGGATCTCTACAAATTCAATGATTATCCTACAGGAATAATAACACACAAGTCTACTCTCCTGTACTTTCAAGCACATCTTCATCGATTCAAGAAATCCGCTTTGTTTGTTGACAAAAAACAGACAAGTACTTATCTAGGACAGAAAATTAAGGAAATGAATAGTGGAGATGTTTTTGTAATAGACATCGCGATGCTTCCGTCACTTGAAGAGCAATCTTTCATTATAGGCGACGTAATGAAGAGCATTAACGAACTATATTCTACAAGAATACAAACAAATTATCAAAATAAGCTCAATGAGCAAAATAATTGGGCACAGAAAATAAGACCAAAATATGTATTGATATTTATAGATGAGATTAATAGATTCCTGTCTAAAGATAGACCTGGCGGAAAGCTTAATGCAGTTGCAGAACAGATAATGAAGTCATTAATTGGAGGACGGACTAGAGGAACAATATTGTTTTCAGCTCAACAATTCAAGAGCACGGTAGATTACGCTTTGCATGAAAATACAGGAACACACATAATCGCAAAGTTAGGCTTATCAGAATTGGCTACTTTTCCATATGGTTCAATTGACAAGCATACAAAATTAAATATAGTGAGATTGAATAAAGGCGAATTAGTACTAGTTCATCCTGCCTTTAGGTATCCAATCCGAATCAAGTTTCCCAAGGCCTATTTTGGAAATTAGATTGATTTAGAAGTGAATTAATTAAATGAAACGGGAAATCCCGTAAAATAGTAAGTAATTTTGGAGAATTGTAGCAGATGATGTAAGATGGGCGGCAGTAATAGTGACAGCAATAATCATGTTACGGACAACAATGATTCTGTACCGTCGTTGTATAAATGAAGTGGTAGTGTATCTGCTTTCGAAAAATTAACAGCCATATTTATAGACAAGTTCTTGAAAAGCCATTGCTAAAACCCATTGCTAAAACCTTCTATTCGAAAATATGGCCTCCTGAGCATAGTCAACATCTAGCTATGTGGATAGCAAAAATTTTTTGTGGTCCTAAATAATATTCAGGACCGCACGATGTCAAGGCATTTAGGGTTGAAGATCTCAGAACAGCAACGGTTTCAATGGGTAAAAACAATGCTTAGATCTGCCGATGAGGCCGGGCTTCCAACAGATCTAGAGTTTCGTTCAGCGTTTGTAGCCATATATGGAATGGGCACACATATTGCTTTAATTATGTCACAGCCTAGCATAGAAGTTCCTGAAAAATCGTATGCCTAAATGGGGTTGGGGATAAGTAAGACCGCTACTTGATTGATAATTCTGGTTCAAAAAACAAACCAACAGAAGAAAAACAACACATCGAACAATATGATTTGGTTTTATAAATAGGATTTTCGGACCTCCTCAGGTTAGCACAAACGATTGGAATTGTAGGAACAATGATATATTAGTACCAGTCATCCACAGCGACATATTGTAATGTTACAAGAAGAACACTCATTAACTGCATAGTGCTATTAATTTTTGTGATAGATTACCTTATTTACTAAATCGAACACTGATATAACTAGGAGGGAAGGAAGAGGAAAGTATGGGATTCAACAACAAACAGTTTCTAATTAACCAGCTATTGTGGATAGGTGTATCTTTAGGGATTAGTATTGCAATTTCGATTATATTGCCATTTCCTATATCATTAGTTGTAATAATAGCTATTTTCATTTTTCTCAGTATGTATATGAGAAAAATAATGATGAAAAGGATGGGTGCAGGGAGAGGAGGGAGTATTTTCGGATCTGGTTTTGGTGGTAGTAGTGGTAAATTGAACTATTACTGCATGAATTGTGGAGCACAACACAATCAGCTTGCATGTCCTAAATGTGGATCAAAAATGAAAAGGGTTGGATCTTAGCCTCATAAATTATTGTCAATGAGAGTAGTATTAGTCACGGAGTTACAAAGTCAATTAAGAACCTGAAAACACCGGATTGCTAACCCGTCTGCAATCCTTGGCCTCAGTCTCTTTGCCTCCGCTCGAGACCATAGTAATTAGTTAGTTGCTTAAAAAGCTCCTATAAACAGATACAAAATATTCTTAGACATAGAAAGATAGCTAGCGACAGTCAAAACACTACTGAGACAGGATGAACTTTGCTAGCTGCTTTATCACTTCCTGAACTCAATCTTGGCGATGACGTTTTGTTCATCTTCTAGGAGACAAAAAGATACAAGGATTAGATAATATCAAGGTTGTAGTCTTGAAACTATCGAATGAACGACAGAATGTTACTTTCTTGTGTGACTTCTTGCGTGTGAACCAGAACAGTATCCACAAAAGTCAATAGTACCTGCTCTTTTATGGCATATACATTCACATCTAGAGCCAAATCCCAATGAATTCTTTCTTCTCATGCATGTGACATTCTCATATCACCTATTTAAATCACAGTCATCATCTTAAAAATGTCAATTGCCACACTGTAATTCTAAGATCTGGGTGAGGTATAATAGCCGAAGATATGAGAGCAATAACACTTTTAAATTGTATAATTTGAGGCAGCTTATCATGATGTTATTGTTGTCTGCACTTATAATGAAAATCTGTAACAATGATAACAATATAGATCATTATCCGATGTCCTGAGATGACTAGGGCAAACAAACTGTAAACTGTGTAACTAGATCGTATGCTAAGACAGAAATTCTATTCTGTAATCTTTTTATATACGTAATATATGATGTTAAGAGCGAAATCGATGAAATTCGACTTTTTTAGCAGGAAGAAATTTAGATGTAATATCTGTGGGCAGAAATTCAAAACAGAAACAGAGATGGAACAACATCATAAACGAGAACATGGGCAAAGAACATAGAACTATATCTTACATATGTCTTTAGCCTTGGAAAATATCTATTAGCTAAATAGATATACCTTTACTCCTTCTTTCTTCTTTATTATCTGATATACATCAAAGTACGCCGATGCATGCAATCTATGGGTTTGTTGAAACAATAAAAAGAAACTAGACATTCTAAAAGAGCACCAGCAAAGAGGGACTATGGTTCAATTTTGAAGACCAAACTTAGCTCTGTTATAATTGATGACGATAAGGAGATCGCAAAAAAAGTGCTACAGAATTCTAAAGGAATGGATGAATTAGAAGCTCTAGTAGCATCGTCAACTTGACTAGCTTTTTCAGCCGATCCAGGTTGCCGAGATGTTCCTTTTCGACGGCTTTAGTTTTCCTTACTCTTTTATATTTTCGAACCAGTCGCTAACATGCCAAGTTTCTTCTCCATTTTGAATTCGGTATATAGTTATGCCCCTGAAGTTAATTATTTTTTAGGTTGCTGATTGTCGGAAGAAGTTGCTTTGGGTTCCAATACGTACCAACAAGATTTGGATAAGCTTCCGATGCAATGATTCCCTCTATCATATAATTGAAATCATCAATTTATCTAATGAATTCTTGGGGTCATTTTTCGCTCCTGCAACTCCTCTTCCAGGGGAGCCCTTATAGGAGGTTTGACCATGGTCTATGTAGTCTGTCGATATTATTTCATCAAATATTGCTTCATTTTTGGTTCTGTATGCTTCAAAGTAGCGATTAATAATCGCCTCATTGGTTTCTACTTGTGACATATACCATTATCACACATATAATACGATATATTTATTATCAAATTCGGAGTTTTGTGGAAGATGAGTAAAATACAACTAAAGAAAATTACACCGATTTCCTTTCAAGTTAGGACGATAAAGGAAGACTTGTGGTTCCTGCAGCTGCTCTATTGGAGACCATCACTCCTTCTTCTTAAACGTAATTTCTAATATTCCGTTATTGTGATTTTTTATCAAATGGAAATTGACAAGCAAGTCAAGTCTCTAAGTGACCTTGAGATCTTTTAATCCGCCAGTTGTTTGTCCAACTTCGATGATATATCCATCCTGGTCTCGGATATAACAGCGAATCTCAACACCATGGTCCTTTGGCTCTGTAACGAATTCAGCTCCCCTACTTTGCCATTCTCTATAAGAGGACCATATATCTGCTACACGAATAATCATAAAATTGCTAGCTTCATTTGGTCTCTGGGGTGTCTGGAGAGTTACAGTTGGCTTATCATCAGTTGGGCTGCCGCCTACGTTTAAAACTATCCAACTATTGGCAATTTGGATGATTGTGGGTTCTCCAGTACGGATAATCTTTCCTCCGAAAATTCGAGTATAAAATTCTGTTGAGCGATTCACATCTGCCACAGTCAAGAAATGTGTAAGGACAAATCCCTGTTTTGGTGCGTATTCGAACTTCTCTTTATCGACAGCACTCATACCTTCTTCCTTCCTGTTCTTACTCTTTATATTTGTACTAACAAAATTATAAAATCGTACTAGATTCTGAATTCAAAATTGTTACTGATTACAAGTTCGTCAATTCTAGTAAATCAATTTGCCCTGTCTTATAGTCAATTGGATTAAAAGGGAATTATATTAGTTGGTATTATTGGGTTTGATTTCAGACTCTGGTTCACTATCTTGTACCATTATATTTACGTTATTAAATTAGACATATCTTACAATAATACCCTACCCCATATAGATGGGTTCATAGATTGAATTATTTGGAGCAGTTTTGGGACTGCCTCTGTTTTGCAAGCATATGTTCGACAGCAGGAGGGATAAGGTGGTCATGCTGAGAGACTTGATACCAAGTGGGAAGGTGCTTCCAAGCCGGAGGGCCAGATTTTTCAGTAAGACAACTGGTGATTATACTAATCAAATCTTGATATAATTTTGGTTGCAGGTGCAATCGGGAGCGGATTGATTTACGGATATCGTGGTAAATATGGAATACAAAAAGTCTGATACGGTTTTATCTAATTATTTGAAATGACTCCATCACCTTCTATACAGTTGGTAAGTATTTATGGAATTTTCCTGGCTCTGCTTTATATGTAATCAGATAAGTGTTATCGCCTTTTAACGTCCAAATTTGCATTGCTGTTTGTTGATGTTTCATATTGGGCTGAATACTAACTTATGAGTAATGTTACCTGCTAAGATAGAGTAGTCGATTGGGCTAGTTTAAAATCAGGATGTCTTTGTGTTAGATTTCTAATCTGTACTTATGTGACTTTTAGTGATGTATTTCCTGATCTTAAATGTTGAACTGTTATGCCTACTCCTGCTGGATATGTGTTTTAATCACTTTCCAGGCTTGCAAGAAAGGTAACAAGACTACCAGGATATAATTCATGTGTTCAACCAATAGGATGATCTATTTTTATTCCTAAAGCAGAATCTTGATTACGTTAAGAAAATATGTCGTTGGCTGTCGAAGACGGAAATCCAAGGAAAGCTGAGGCCTGTAGTAGAGTACATCATAATTACACAAGTAGAACTGGTAATCAATGATGAAGAAAGAAGTATCATTGCGTGATTGTGACTGAGTGTAAGGACATAACGATTTTGAACATGCTACAATAATAAGTAAATGATTTGTATTTATTCATTAACTGGAAATACCAGATTATGTCATGTCTCCAATAAAGGATTTATTAATGATTGGATATAGAATAAACATACAACTATGTCTGCTAATAACAATTTTGACAAAAGTCCTAATCATTTCATGGTACTCGACGCCATATCCAAGGGCCTCACAAATGTAGATAAGATAGCTAGAGCTACCAAATTAGACAATGACGAAGTTGAATCGATTGTGAGTGATTTATTGATTCAAAGATTGATATTCAAAAATGAAGGGAAACGCTTCATATTTGGGAAGAAAAAACTAGAACTGCGTATCACTGAAATAGGTAGCAAGCTTCTTAATGTGAAGAAACAAGAATTAGACCAAAAAACGCAAGAGATGAAAGAGGCCTATGATAATGGTGATGGCACTCGGCTGCAAAGTTATATGGATGCAAATCGAATGTGGATACCTATGATGTTATTCTCAGGTATTATGGATATGATGTTTTTTACCTCTATGATGTCCTTTATGGGATTAGGAATAAATCCGATGGAAAGCGCGATAATAGGAAGTGATAGTGGCCATCACGACGCTGGTGCTAGCGCTGGTGGGACACACTCTGTACATGACCAGAGTGCGACCTCAGGTGGTGATAGTAACATTAGTGACGGATCTGGTCACGATAATAGTGGCTTTGATTCAGGTGGTTTTGATGGATTTGATGGTGGTAGTGGTTTCGATAGTTTCTAAAAAATTATGTCACGAAGCTGATATACACGGCCAAATAAAGCAAGCGTTATCCTAGAAAGCATTCTTGGATGGTTGGAATCGAATCGTAATTCATACATACAGCTCATCCATGGTTGTAGAATATCTCATTTTTGCCTGAGCGGTTCTAGCCTATTATATGACATCATATGGCACAATGTTACAAAAGTAATTAATGCCGATTCACGTCTGGACAGTATTCCTTAATTAATTCCAATCTCCGCTGCTTAGCCAATAGTTTTTAATAATTTATTACTTCAATTCGCTTTCTTAAAAAGACTTTTCTTGCTCTAGTTTCTCAGCATTCCTTTCAATCGTTTCTAATTTTTTGTTTATAAATAATATATGGTACTAAAAGTACAAGATATGCACGAAACGACATTTCAATCAGGACGTCCTTTACTCAGAATCGGATCAATTACATTCCTTACAGGTCTTACTATTTTTATCATATCTAGCGCGTTTCATCCTTCCATCATAGAAAATCCAACCAATCAACTACGTGTATTTGCAGAATATGCCAAAAGCCCACCATGGATAGCTGCTCATATTGGTCAGTTTGTAGGAGGAATTATAATTTTCGCTG
>AF_2010_repII_A001DRAFT_10000056_pt1 | contig 16870 bp, 21 predicted proteins | sample AmaForreplIIA001_FD_9190 | JGI IMG/M metagenome (IMG submission 9190)
GAAAGCAAGGCGCATTTGATCCTAGCAGGTCCAAGATTTGTCAGCCCAATGTTTTCTAATATGTCTTGTTTTGCCAAATCTCTAACGAGATTGAGAGGTTTGTCTAGGACCATTTCTGTTAGCATCGAAGCACTCGCTTGACTGATTGCACAACCCCTACCCTCGAATTTAATATCCTTAATCTTATCTTCCTCAACCTTGAGGTGGATATCGATCTCGTCACCACATAGCGGATTACTGTCATGAATGCTAACATCGGCCTCGAGAAGCTTTCCCTTATTCCTTGGATTTCGATAGTGATCTAGAATAATTTCCCGATATATGTCATCGCTCATATTCTGAAGATCTTCCTTGCTCTGTTGAGTGCGCCAATAAATAGATCAACTTCCTCTTTAGTATTATAGATATAAAAACTCGCGCGAGATGTAGCCGCTACATCCAATCTCTGCATCAAGACCTGCGCACAATGGTGGCCGGAGCGAATTGCAATTCCATCTTCGTTCATTATTGTTGCTAGATCATGTGGGTGTATGTCGGCTATATTAAACGACAATATTCCTCCGCGATGTTGTAGATCCTGAGGGCCATAAATCGTAACATCTTTCACATCAGCTAGGGAGGCCATGGCATATCGGGTAATATCCATTTCATGATCTCGTATCTTGTCCATACCTAGATTATCAAGGTAATCAACAGCAGTACCAAGACCAATAACCCCTGCGATGTTCGGGGTTCCACCCTCAAATTTGTACGGCAAGTCATTGTATATGGTTTCTTGCTTATGTACCTCCCTTATCATATCTCCCCCCCCTATAAAAGGTGGCATTTCTTCCAGGATTTCTCGTTTCACATACAAAACCCCGACTCCAGTAGGGCCAAGCATTTTATGCGAAGAAAACGCGAGGAAATCGCAATCTGATTCTTGTACGTCTACTGACATATGAGGCACTGATTGAGCAGCGTCGACTAGTACCGGAATACCATTGTGGTGAGCATGGCTTATGATTTCGTCTAACGGAATAATAGTGCCTAAAACGTTTGACATTTCACTTACAGAAATCAATCTTGAATTACCTGCTTCTAGTAAAGCCTCGTAATCTTCTATCTTAAGATAGCCATTGTCGTCCACTCCAATGTAACAAAGATTTGCTTTTTTCTCCCTAGCAAGCATCTGCCATGGAACAATATTGCTATGATGCTCTATTTCTGTTATTACTATATTATCGCCTTCCTTGACATTATTCCGACCCCATGCATAAGAGACTAAGTTGATAGCTTCTGTAGCATTGCGGGTAAAAATTATCTCCTCTGGAAAACGTGCGTTGATTAATTTCGCAACTTTTTTTCGAGCTTGTTCATACGCAAATGTGGCTTCATCAGCTAATTGATGAACGGCCCTGTGAATGTTGGCATTGAAGTTCGAATAGTAATCTTGTATAGATTGTATCACGGAAAATGGTTTTTGTGTTGTAGCAGCGTTGTCCAGATAAACAAGTGGCTTAGTACCACAAACCCTACGTCTTAGAATAGGGAAGTCCTGTCTTAGATCGTAGACATTGAACGCACTCTTCTGCAATACCATTCTAACAACAATTTAAGATATAAACCCATATAAGAATGAAAAAGATAGGTTAGCTAGATTGTGAATGATTAAAAGTTTCAGAAAGTCATCTAGCTCTTCTCAACCTTGTTGTTGGAAGCTTGTGTCACTATAGGCTATGAATATTTTTGAATAGCCTAGTGAATAGGTACTTTCTATACTAATTTACTTTAAGTATCTGGTAATGCTATAGGTAACGACCGATTAAATGATTCTCCTTTGGCGCGAGGGATGGATAAAACCATTAACCGAGTATGAAATAGGTTCGGAGATATGTGCCTATTGTAAAGAAAGGTTCGCCGAACTGGACTACGTTACGTCATGCGAATTCTGTGACGCTGGCATAATGCACGACAAGTGTGCCAATACTCACATTAGCGGCCATCACACCCACGAACTAAATGCAAAAGTTTCCGCTCATAAAGATAAACGACTGCATGATTACCAATGAAAAGACTGTGTCAGCACTTATCATATAACCAGCAACGAGTAAAGCCAGTGTCGCTGTTGATTACCGGAGGATCTTTTCTACAGATATCCATGGCGTGGGGACACCGCTCGTAGAAACGACACCCTGTCTGAGGGTGTGTCAAATCTGGCGGGTTGCCCCTAATGAATCGCATCTCCTTTTTATTAGCATGAATCGTAGGAATGGCTGATATCAATGCCTGGGTGTACGGATGTTTTGGGTTTTCGAAAATTTCCGAAGCTTTCCCGAATTCTATTAGTTGACCCGCGTACATGATCCCGATCTTGTCTGCGATTTCAGAAATAATTGCCAGATCATGTGTAATCAAGACTACCGTCATGCCGTTTTCCTTTTTTAGTCTCTTTAGCACATTAATTATTTGTGCCTGCACGAGCATGTCCAGTGCAGTCGTTGGTTCATCGGCAATAACTATCTCCGGTTTCAAAAGTAGTGCCATTGCTATAACTACTCGCTGTTTCATTCCACCACTTAATTCGTGGGGATACCTCCTCGCTACGGATTCATCGAGTCCGACTTGCTCCAGAGATTCTGAAATGATCTTGTTTGTGTTCCCTACAAAGTGGTATTGTCGCATAATTTCATTCATCTGATCTCCTATTGTATAGACTGGGTCAAGAGCGTTCATTGCGCCTTGGAAAATCATGGCGATTCTTTTCCAACGAATAGTTCGGTCAAAATCTGATTCGGAAAGCTCAGACACATCAAGTCCATCGACTGTAATTTTTCCTCCTACAATTTTGCCCGGAGGTTGTAAAGAGCGCAAAAGAGAAGATCCGAGAGTACTTTTTCCACATGCAGACTCACCGGCTATGCCTAGAGATTCGCTCTTGTTTATAGCAAAAGTGAGATCATCTACTGCCCTTACCACGCCTTTACTAGTGAAGTAGTAGGCTTTCAATCCGACGACGTCAAGCTTAGCTTGCTGTGGTTTGATCATGAACTAATAGTATTTACCTGCAAGCGTATAATAACCAATCCAATCGAATTCAGATAATAGAGGACAGACTAGTTAAGTACTTCATGTCCAATTATGTAAATCCTTTCTAGGAAGCTATGTATAAAGTGGTGTCAAATACTTATCCATGAGTATCTCAGGATTGATGAGACCAGCTAACACCTTCTTCATGGCGGCCGGCCTCGTCATCATGATCATCTTTGTTCTAATCCCTCAAGGAAACTCTAACAACGGAATCTTTATGGGTAGCGATTCATCCAGCACGAATACGAGTACGACTCTCCTTTATCCTCACGTCGCGGCTCTATCTGACCTCGCTTCGCCAAACTCAATTGTGGGACTGAGCCATCACATTGCTAGCACCGTATTCTTTCGTTCTTACGGGTCGGCGAATGGAATCTTTACAGTGTCAGCATTGCGACCTGCCGCCTTGACTGAAACCAGAGGGAACATTCAAACCAACAGCTCAGTAATCAGAGATGTCACCTACACTTCTAAGTTTGAATGCGGATCTGTAGCAGGGAATGATGGCCCATTGAGACCAGGACACTATGATACAGACGTTAGCATTTTCAATAGGCAAAACTATCCGGTCTCCATCCTTTGGAACGTAGTTATAAATGATGCCAAGAGCTCGACCTCCATTTTGAAGAATCTCCAGCCGCAGACTTCTACACGTATTATATGCAAAGATATAGCACAGTTATTCAACAATTCAAATTCCACAGACGGTTTGGTAGAAGGATTTGTCGTGATACGACCGCAAGTAAACACAAGCGGGTTGGGAGCATTAACAGATAACACTGCAACTGCTTTCTCACGTCCATTGTCGAAGGGTGAGCTCAATTTGTTAGACGTCCAAGTATTTTACACCGCGAATGCACTTGTATCTCTTCCTAGAAATATAACTATGGATAAGGTACTCTTTTCCGTCGTAAATGATTCAACAGGAAAAATTCCACCATCGTTGCTAAGAAAAACGCTGGATATTACGCTAGAATCGCAGGTAAACCAAATCCAAGACCCGGAATCTCAGGTTAGAGACATTTTGGCTGCAAAGTATCAATTGTCGAATATAGAGCGAGCAAATCTCGAGATAAAAATAATTTCAGTTAGCCTGGGAACAAGTAGCATGATAGACGACCATGCAATATCTTCGTCCCAGATCCCACCACAATATGACTAGGAATTCTATAGTCAAATCAAAGCCAAATATATAATTGGGCTTACTCATAACATGGTTTATGATAAGTGGTTTTAGTTGAAGACGCCGATTTGTTCTTTTGATGCAAAGACTGGAGTGTTATGTGCCAATTGTGAGGCTAGACTAGAGTCGGGTCATTTGACTCCTGCAGAAATCGAGGTATCGATAAAATTGACAAGACTTGCGGAGCAAGTACAAGAAGTGAACAAATTTACCATCGTCGGCGCGGCCAGATCGGAAGGTGATTGGGTTCTTTTTCTTCGCGGTCCCGATATTAGTTACTTAAGATCAAATTCCGAATTGCTAAAGAGGGTTGAGGCAGAACTTGATGGAGCCGTGTGGCTGGTCGAAGCACAAGGAACAGATAGGAGATTTATGGAAAATCTTTTTTTTCCGGCAAAAGTGCTTAGTATGAATTTTTTTTGGTTACCTGATGGTAAGAAGTTGACTAGAGTACTGATCGATCAAAAAGATCCCACAAACGACCCTAAGGCTCTCCGAATTCAGGAGATCGCCAAGATGCTTAGGAATATTGAATTAATTATAGAATACGAGTCCTAGAGCAGGCAGGGAAGAGAACGACATGGGGGGCTTCGATAGCATTCACAGGACACATTACACCAATGAATTGCATGAAAGATATATCGGTGAGATCGTAAGTGTCGCCGGCTGGATCGAAGATATCCGGGACATTGGCAAAGTCGCGTTTCTAACAGTTAGGGATGTACATGGAGCAGCTCAGGTTCTTCTCTCTGGCGATATTCTAAAGCTGGCTAAAAATACCCCTAGGCAGAGTGTGATTGTCGTGTCAGGCTTTTTGCAGCCCGGAAAATCGACAGATTTTCCTCTCGAGATAAAGGCCGAGAAGATTAATATTCTTTCTAAGGCTTCCCATCCTCTCCCGATCGATCCGACCGGCAGGGTTAAGTCGGGTTTAGACAAGCGACTGGATTTTAGAGCGCTAGATTTGAGAAATCCTAGAACGTCATCGATTTTTTTGCTCAGATCAGCGGTCCTAGATAATATCAGAACAACGTTAAGATCAGAAGGTTTCATAGAGGTAACTACCCCTAAGCTAATAGGTAGTGCTAGCGAGGGCGGTGCCAATCTGTTCGGCTTAGACTATTTTAATAAGCAAGCGTACTTGGCTCAGAGTCCGCAGCTTTACAAAGAGCAACTAGTCTTGGCCTTGGATAGAGTGTTCGAAGTGGCACCCTACTTTAGAGCAGAGAAGTCACACACAGTTAGGCATTTAGCTGAATTTGTTAGTGTAGATATCGAGGCAGCTTTCGTGAATTATGAAGGGGCAATGGACGTAGCCGAGGATGTAATAAAGAATGCCTTCGATATCGACAAACTGAGGTCTAAATCACTAGGTCGTTTGATAAATGACAAAATAGAAACGGCACGTCCGAAATTTCCCATTGACAGGCTTACATACGAACAGTGCGTTGAAGAGCTAGCGAAAGCAGGGGAGAAAATTGAATTCGGACAGGATCTGTCAGATGCGTCGCTTAGAAAATTGGGCGAAAAGCATGAAGGATTTTATTTTATCAAAGACTGGCCTCTTAAATTGAAACCCTTTTACATCCATGAAAAAGGAGGTGATCAGAAACTTTCTCAATCTTTCGATCTACAGTATGGTTACTTGGAGTTAATCTCTGGAGGTCAAAGGCAACATGACCCCCTAAAGTTACGCCAGAGATTGTTGGAGCAAGGATTAGATCCTGCGGGGTTTGATTCCCATTTGAGAGTTTTCGAATATGGAATGCCTCCCCATTCGGGGTGGGGCCTGGGATTCGATCGGCTGATGATGGCTATGACCAGTTCTGATAATATTCGAGAAACAGTATTGTATCCAAGGGATACTGAGAGAATTATTCCATAACACAGATTTTTACTTCGATCAAGTGATCATCAAAAATAAATGCCCTTGACTCATTCGTCGTAGTCGAATATATCAACCAAACGACGGGATTGATCTCCATGAACCTCTTGTCAGTCGCTGAAGGGATGGGATCAGAGGGATGCGAGTGAAATATTCCGACAATCTCCATATCCCGAGATTCAGAGAATTTATACGCTTTGATAAGATCGTCCGGCTTTATGCTAAAGGATACAGGAGACGAGTCATTGTTGTTTACAAGGATCAAATCTCGTACAACAGTCTCCTCGCAATTTTCCCCTTTAGTTTGTCCCAGCAACAACGCACAAGACTCTAATGGTAACGAGTTGTTTGCCAGGGATATCAGGGATCCTAATTTGTCTCCGCTCAAAAAAACGCTTGGTAACATTTACCTGGATATAAATTGAACGTTCCTATTTTATTAGTGTACCAACTATGTCCGATAAAGATAAAATTTAGCTCCTTTTCAATAACCAGATGAATGGATAGAGTCAGACGAATTTCAATGGTGATTTTGGAACGATATCCGGAAAAGTTTGGTACGGACTTTAATCAGAATAAAGATACTCTTAAACAGCTAGTGGTTGTGAGATCTAAAGTGCTCAGGAATAGAATAGCCGGCTATATCACGTCACATATTCGCAAGGAAAATCCTGAAAAAGTTTCTAGTTCTACGGAAACTACCGAACCTGAAAAACAACAGAACAATCGTAAAGCATGATAAAACTATTACTACTCGGGGGCTTGAAAAAAGCTGTCGGTAGCCCGTCAGTTAGTTTAGAGCAGTCAAGTATATCGATCTCTGAAATATTGACTTCATTGAAACAGGCAGTCAAGGATCCTAGAATTTTTAACCCAGGCAATATTCTCGTAGCGGTGAATGGCATCGAATGCTCTTTAATTGGCGGGAACGAGACTGTGGTAAAGAGTGGAGATACCGTTACAATAGTGACAGTTGTACATGGAGGGAGCCAGAAAGATGTATGAATACGAAAAATCCTGCTTTCCATCGCTGGTATAATGGTTTATTTTTAGAGCATGCCTTCGTAAATCTGTTTTATTGATTGTCGAATTACTACCTAGGTAACAGTTGAAAAAGACAAGAGTCACCCACATTGAAAGAAGTCTAAATAGGGATTTAACTTCTTCAGGGGTAGGAAAAACCCTTCTTGAATCCACAGTACAGGACGCATAAACTTGGCGATAACTTTGTGATGGTTATAGGAGTTTCCAAATTTGATGTCGCAAAAGAATGGGAATNGGTTAAAGAATTGCACGCAGCTTCTAATGGAGCCGTTTCTATACAAGCTGTACGTGCTGACGCCGTTTTTGGAATTGACCATATTCTCGAAGTGTTAAAAATTAGTCTCGAGGCAGAAAAGAGAAATATCAAATTAGTAAGCAGAACTGAAATGGATCTCCTCCTAAGAGTATCATGTACGAATCAGCTCTCAAAAGCAGTAATAGATGCAGGATTAACGAATCGAACCCCTGGATGCTTTATTCTTTTTTCGAGGGATAGGACGATGTTGATGAAAGTTGCTGAACACATCTGTGGCTTGGACGTAAAAGTAGATAACTCTGTTTTAAAGCCGACAAAAAGAAAGCAAGAACTGATATGCAAGTATCTGGGGGTCAGATTAAACAAGAATTTATCGCCCTACCCATCTTTCACAAGTTTCCTGTCCGAGAGGGCGGCTCTCCTTATTAAGTAGAAATCCTACGCTTTTCTCTTACCGAGCTAAATATTTCATTTCGCCGCAATACTGAAATCCCAACCCGTCGTCCAATTACCTCCACAAGTACCGTCCAGGCAGGGTCTTCGAGATCAACTTTGTTATGAATATTCTGTGCTATAGCCTTGATTATATCAGAAGAACGCAAAGCAGTACATCTCCTTTCCACAGTTATCCTAAAAGTCTCCCGCTCTTGCATCTTGGAACAAAGTGTAGCTGCGGCGGCCCTAATTGTGTCCAAGCTATCCTCAATATTGGCAGCCTCCACTGGTATAAGCCTAAGAATATATCTTACACGCCATGGTTCGTCATATACTAGATTTCTGATCCTCCGCACAACGTTAAGTATGTCAAGCGTAGTTCGTGCAACCAAAAGCCCTGAAATTTCAGTAATGTCTGATTCCGGTTTTGAATCACCGAAAAAACTGAGAATTTCGTGGAGTTCTTTTTGGGCTTCAGGTTCTCTGTGCCTGTAAGTTGAAATTAGAAGATTAAAGTCCATAACCCGAGAGAACCTTTGAGATTTCGATTGATGAAATTGCTCCTTCCCGGATTAATTTGGGAACCGAGCCCGTCAGATCTAAGACTGTTGATTCAACACCTTTTTTGATCTTTCCTCCGTCCAAGATCGCGTCAAAACCAGTCAACTGGGATAAAATTACTTCCGAAACTGACTTCGAAGGGATCTTTCCCGATTCGTTCGCACTTGTACCGACGATGTACTTACAATGTTTGAGCAGGGCCGCTGCGCATTTGTTGTTTGGAACCCTAACTCCAATCGCACTCTTTCCGCCCGTAACATATTTGGATATTCTTGGATCCAAAAGGGGAGAAATGATTGTGAGGGCTCCCGGCCAGAACATAGTAGCCAGATGCTTGCCGATCTTGCCGAGTAAAGCGATCCGTTCCACGTAGTGTATGTTCGAGGCTAAAACAGGAAAGGGTTTAGTTCTACTTCGGCCCTTAATTTCAATTATTCTTTCCACCGCCTCGTCCAAGTAAGGATTACAGCCAATTCCGTAGACTGTATCTGTGGGATAAACCAGTATCCCCCCATCTTTAACTATTGAGGCACATTTTATCGTGTGGTATCTTACACAGCATCGATAAAGTACAAACTCGTTCTCGCTAGAGCTGACCTCCAACTGCGTCATACGTTACCAAAATCAATATAAATTTCATTGCGCACGGGAGAGACGTCTATCCGTTATAATTCAAAGATTTCATCCTTGTCCTTTTGCTTGAACACAACTTGTAGACCCAATCACAGAGCTCTGTTACTCTGAGACGAATAATCCAAAGGACATTTATTTACCCGTTGGAGCCTGAATCCATCTTTCGTAGGGTCATTAGAACTGCTTGCTCCAACTCAGATAGGATCGATTCCACATCGTTCGGATCGCTGCGAAAAGTTCCTCCTGCTGCGAAAGCGTGACCCCCTCCACAGGATAAAGTCGAGGCAATATCACTGCAGGAGACCTTATTGTTATTCCGCCTAATGCTCACTCTCCCATCGGAACTGTAAAACATGACGAGATCTACTCCCGTTTTGTTGAAAACTTCTTCTGAAAACAAACTGTTCTGTATGAAAGGTGATGACTGCACAAATGCTACCTTCATGTCCTGAACATCTTTTATTCGACTTGTCTTAAAGGCTTGTTCTTTCGCAGAATCGCGCATTTTTGAATACACCTTGTAATCTCTCTGCATATCAACATCCCAAAGCGTCCCCTGAGAAGATTTCTTCGCTAGATCGAATAGACGATCATGGCTATCAGTGAAGTTGTGATAGTACCTGATAAGCTCGGAAACAGGAGTTAGATATTGATCCTTCTTGAAGTAGTCCATAGTATTAGCTATGCTTGCAAGTATTGCTGCTACAGGGTCTCCGAAAAGAAATGTTTCATGGATCAACTCGGTAGCGCATTTGGTACCGGTCTTATCGAGAACGAGCTCTATTAACGGTGCTATGCCTTCGACTGCGTTTATTGGCCAAGGATGATGGTCGAACCAAAATATGCTCCAACTATTTTTCTTCGCTAGCAGAAAGCATTCTCTGAAGGCACAGATTAGGCTAGAATCAGCACCGAGACCAACATCTGAAATAATAAAGACGCCTCCTTCCTGAGAATTACGTACCGTGGACTCTATGGTGCTTTTCATCCTTGCAAAGCTCTCTGTACTGTAATTGATAAAGACAACTCGCGCTTGTGGGTACCGAATAAGACAGACAGCGGCTGAATATAGCCCATCTAGATCCGATTCGTGGGAAAAGATAGTAACTTTCGTTTATTTCAACACCTCGTAAGAAAGTTGAATGTTATCTGGTTCGGAAACTTTATCCTAAAATACCGAGACTTTAAACGATTTCTTCCCAGAGTTGTATTAATGAAAATGTTCACTGGGTAGGACCCAGTTTGCTTTCGACCGTGCAAGGTCCTCTTTCTCATATACGCTGACCAAGACTTTCCAATATGTTAAGTTTTTGACCATAAAAGTCTGTAAATCAATTAGGCTTGAAGTTAATATTCTGTTGATTAGATCAATCATGTCTCTGACTTTAAGGTGAAGATTATCAAATTCTGCTCTCTTTTTTTTTGAACGGGACCCAGTGATACCATGGTCCACATTTTCTCTGCTTGATCGAATATGGACCTCGGCGTCTTATTATCAAGACTAGGGGGCAAAGGTCTATTGGCGATAATTCTCCCGGCAAGGATTTTTATCTAGTCTCATTTTTGTTCTGCTTGTCGATGACGATCAAAGAAGGCGACTATGTGTTGCTTTTTCACACATCTAGAAAAAAATGGCTGACGCGGGTTAATGATGACAAGAAGGTGCACACGCATCTTGGTGTAATCGACGTTTCAGCTATTATTGGAAAAGAATATGGTACGGCCGTCAGAACTAGCGAAGGAAAAATCGTGCACCTTGTAGAACCAACGATCCACGACTTTATAATGAAATCCGAACGTAAAACACAGATAATATACCCAAAGGACTTAGGGTTCATAGTAGCTCGGACAGGGTTGCAGAATGGATCTAAGGTATTGGAGATTGGCACGGGAAGCGCTGCGCTTAGTACATTTGTGGCAAGCATCGTAAAGCCGACAGGACACGTTTACACGTACGACGTAAATTCGGATTTCATAGAAATCGCCAGGAGGAATCTTGAAAAGGCTTCCGTCGCAGAATATGTGACTACTTACGTTCAAGACCCTCATCTAGGAATTAACACTATAGGATTTGACGCAGCAATAGTTGACCTCGGCGATCCCTGGAGTATGGTAAGTCTCATCTATAACGCACTGAAGCCTAGCGGCGCATTCGTGGCTATTTGTCCTACTATGAACCAGCTAGAGAGGTGTGCAACAGAGCTTAAGCATAACGGTTTCATCGATATAGACTGTGTTGAACTGATGATCCGAAACATTGAGGCTAGGGAAGGTATGAGCAGACCCTCAATGCGAATGATAGGGCACACGACATATCTGATATTTGCGAGGAAAGCCAGTGTTACATAGCCGAAATCTGAGTTGGGATACTAAATGGCTATTCTGATACTACGTATCCATTGCTCCGGGAAATAACAATATCACACACACTCGCCATTTTTTGTTCGAGATAAAAATTTTGCGATTTCATTAATTTTTATCGTTGCCTCAATTAGTGAAATATCATTATCAACAAGGCGATAGCTCCCAAACAACCGAACAAAATTATCGTTGCTTTCCATAGTCCTGTACTGGCTCTTTCACTGATGTCCCATATACCGCCGCTTATGATATCATCACCATATCTTCTTTTGATCTCTGAGTAGCTGTATATTTGGGCAAAGTCCGCGGATGGTGTCCAGCGTCGGGCAGAGCCATAGTCGTACGTTCCGAGACGCCTACTATTGTCATACTCCCTTCTTGCCGTCTCGTCTGACAGAATCTCGTACGCTTCGATAATTTGCATAAATCTATGTTTTGAATCTGCAGAATTTTTATTCTTATCCGGATGATACCTCAATGCAAGGTTTCGAAAAGATTTTTTTATTTCATCTTTTGAAGCATGATAGTCAACACCTAAGACATCATAATAATTTAGCACTTTTGGTACTAGGGTAGGCCGGTAAATATGCTTATATAATAATGACAGACAGCAAGCGTCTGTGTGAGGATTTTTCTGATAACCAATAAATCTTACCAGCCATCTACGTGTTTGAATGCAGTCTATTGAAGCAATGGAAAAAGAAATAAGATATCAAGTAGAAGATCTGCAATGCTTAGAACTACCCTCGCAAGTCAATATTGATGATTGTTTCATAACAGGATCTGGGGATTCATACGTTGCTTCCCTGTTTGCCACCTATATATCCGATTTTAGGCTGAAGAGTTGTCATCCAATGGACATAGTTCTGAACCCGTCGTTGGTTAAGAATCGTTCGGTGTATCTTGTTTCTGTCTCTGGCTCCACTTCCGCTACTATTCTTGCTGCTAAGAGAGCCAAAAAGTTCGGATTCAGAGCTATCGCTATAACGTCGAATACTCAGAGTCGTTTGGCGAGAATCTGTGACGATCTTATCACTATCAAGTACAGAAGCACTCACACTCCAACCTCAGGTACGGTGGGGTTTCTAGCTTCATTATTGTGTTGTCTTTCTTTAGTTTGCAAATTAGATTATTTCAAGATTTCAAAGCGAATATTTGATGAGTCGATCTTAACTGTTGCCAAAATAACCAATTATAATATAACAAGATCTAGCTCGAACTTGTTCCTCGGAAACGGGATTCAATTCCCTGCAGCCATATATGGATCGCTTAAGATGAATGAGGTTTTTGGAGCCCGTTCATTCTCATATTCCTTAGATGAATTTTGTCATGCTCCAATTTTCAGCCTAAAGAGAAATGACAGAATAATCGTAATTGGCCATGAGGTCAAAGAAGAGCTCGTAACCAAGAGAATGAATGACATACTGGCCGAACTTGGTGTGTTTGTTTTCTATCTTGACTGTGCAAAACCTAGTCCGTTAGAGGCTTTGTTAAAATCAATCTTTTGCTTGCAGCTTTATGCCTCTAGAGCCGCGGTCGAAAATCGTCTGAAAGACTGTTATTTCTTGCTTGACAAGAAACTTTTGGCTCTTAGTTCTGAGCTGATCTACGAGCCGAAACTAGGAATAAGATCTTTCTCAGAGGGTAAGCGAGAGTAGAAACATTTTATCAAACCACCAAGCACTTTTCATAAGTTATAAAAGCATGGCTCATTTATCGTTGTCAATATGACAAGAATTCTAGTTGTAGATGATGACCCTGATATAACCCTGGTCTTTAAGAAAGGGTTGGAGAACGATGGATTCCAAGTTGATGCATTTAACGAGCCAAGTGCCGCTTTGTCAGAGTTTGAACGTTCGAAGTATGACTTATTACTTCTTGACGTGAGGATGCCAGAAATGAATGGTTTTGAGCTATATAGAGAGTTAGAGAAAATCGATAACCAAGTAAAAGTTTGTTTTATCACTGCGTTCGAAGTATATTACGAGGCCTTGAGAGAAGTTTTCCCTTCGCTAGAGGTAGAATGCTTTATTAGAAAACCCATTGAAATAACCAGTTTAGTAAAGAAGATAAGAGCTGAATTAATTAAGCCAGATAATGTTAAGTGAACCTGGCACTGACACCCCAACTTCCGTTTTTTTCTAATTTGCTGGTTAGATCAACTCGATATGGTGTGCATCTGATGATGATTTCTATTGAGAATATCTTCGGGATAGCCCTGAAGATAGCAGTGGCTGATCCTAAAAAACTCTGCTGAAGATCATAAAACAACCCCCTGGCCGGCGGGTTTCTTGACATTTTGGACGATATGTTGGATTATGGTAGAAAGAGGAGTTCCGGGTCCGAAATTTCCTGTGATTCCTTCCTTTTCCAAGGCCTTCTTGTCACCAACAGGAATGATCCCTCCGCCTACAAGCAGAATGTCAGTTACCCCTCTTTCTCTTAACAATCTGGCAACTTTTGGAAAAAGAACTAAATGAGCACCGTTCAATAAGCTCATTGCAACAGCATCAACATCTTCATCTATTGCAGTATTCGCTACCCGTTCTGGGGTACAAAAAAGTCCTGAGTAAATTACTTCCATGCCAGCGTCTCTTAGTGCTCTACAAATTACAAGGGCACCTCTATCATGTCCATCTAGGCCTAGCTTAGAAACGAGTACTCTGATTCTTTTAAGGGGCACTGACTTAGGACTGATCTGATGCCGCTGTAGTGACGTCATCTAAGAGAGGTTTGCGAGCTGGGCTTTAAAACGTACCGCCGATACTCGTAACTATTTAGGCTTTAGATATAGAGCAGACTATCGATCTACATACGCCTTGGAGTTAAAAGCGTTTAATATTGGTCGAGTATATCGGGATTTACTTTGGAGTCCATAGTGAAAGGATTGCTGAAAGGTGACCGGCGCTCGCTCGCCAGAGCAATCTCGATAGTTGATAACGAAGAACCTCATTCCCACATCATCCTACGTCAAGTATTCAAAAAGACAGGCAACGCCAGGACACTGGGATTCACTGGCGCAGGCGGTGTTGGAAAAAGTTCGCTAATAGAAAGGGTAGTTCCAATTTTTCAGGAGCTTGGATATAAAGTCGCTATAATTGCCGTGGATCCTACCAGCCCTATAACGGGTGGAGCGATCCTGGGAGACCGTGTAAGGATGCAAACCATCATGGACGATCAAAAGGTTTTTGTGAGGAGCCTAGCTTCAAGGGGAGCGATAGGTGGCATTTCTAAATCAGTGAGAAATGTCATTAGACTTTTAGATGCTGCAGGCTATACGCTAGTGATAGTCGAGAGTGTTGGAGCGGGACAAGTAGACGTTCAGATATCAGAAATTGTCAACTTAACTGTGGTGGTTTTCAGTCCACAAAGCGGTGACAGCATACAGGCAATAAAGGCTGGGTTAACCGAAATTGGAGACATGTATGTGATCAATAAAGGGGATCTTGAAGGGTCTACAAGTCTATACAATTCAATCGTCGATCTGATTGGCAATACGCCTAGGAAACCCTCAATCATGCAAGCGTCTGCAAAGAGTGGAAAAGGTGTCAAGGAGATTGGTATTAGTCTTGACAAACTCCTTAGACTCAAAGGATACCGTAGCTCGGATCAAGAAAAAAAAATTCTCGAGGCCGAGTTGAGAGATATGGTTTTAAATAAGGTTGAAGGAAAAATTTCAGCTATGCTGAAGGAGGATAAAAGATATCGGATCGTTGTCGAAAAAATACTAAACAAAGAGCTCGATCCATATATGGCTGCTAATCAATTGGAAGCAGCAATTCTAAGGTGAAATTTTGAAAAGAGCGTCTCCTCATACGGACTCGGGCATAGCCGTGAAAAGGGTGTATGCCAAGACTTCGCTAGGAAAGAAGCGTCAAGATCAAGAACCTGGTAGGTTCCCTTATCTAAGAGGAATATATCCTCACATGTATCGCGAACGGCTGTGGACGATGAGGCAATATAGCGGGTTTGGCAGCGCGGAAGAAGCTAACAACAGATTCAAGTTCCTGCTTTCTCACGGACAAACCGGTCTCTCTCTAGCCTTCGACCTTCCCACACAGACTGGCCGTGATTCAGACGATGTTCAGTCTGAAGGAGAGGTGGGCAGGACTGGTGTGGCAATTAGTACACTCAAAGATATGGTGAGCTGCTTTGATGGTATCCCATTGGACAAAGTAAGTACATCTATGACTATCAACTCAACGGCGTCCACATTACTTTCATTGTACATCAGTGTAGCTGACTCTCAGGGTATCTCTCCGGATAAGCTTAGAGGAACTACACAAAACGATATTTTGAAAGAGTATATTGCTCGGAACACGTACATCTACCCTCCCAAACCATCAATGAGACTTATTGGTGACACAATTGAATATTGTTCTAATTACGTCCCCCAGTGGTATCCTATCAGTATTTCCGGCTACCATATGAGGGAAGCAGGATGTAACGCAATACAAGAACTAGCGTTCACTTTTGCAAACGCGATAGAATATATCAGCACTTGCATAGAGCGAGGCCTTAGAGTTGATGATTTTGCTCCTAGACTATCATTTTTCTTTTGTTGTACAATGGAGTTTTTCGAGGAAATAGCAAAATTTAGAGCTGCAAGAGAGGTCTACGCTAGAATAATGAGGGACACATTCCATGCAGCAGACCCGAAATCCCTACATCTGCGCTTTCATGTACAAACAAGCGGTGAATCACTAACTGCTCAACAAGTAGATAATAATATAGCCAGAGTAACAACCGAGGCTCTTGCAGCTGTATTAGGGGGATGCCAATCTTTGCATACAAACTCACGCGACGAAGCCCTAGCTCTTCCCACGGAAGAATCGGCCAAAGTGGCACTGCGGACACAGCAAATTATCGCAACAGAAACGGGAGTGACGAAAACAGTCGATCCTATAGGCGGCTCTCACTACATCGAAGTCTTGACAGAGACAATCGAAGATCAGGTCGAAAAATATTTAAAAAAAATTCATCGAATGGGTGGTGCTTTAGTGGCTGTTGAAAAAGGATTCTTTCAAGACGAGATACGAAAGAATGCGTACAGATTGAAAAAAGAGATTGATTCAGGTGAAAGGGTTATCGTTGGTGTGAACAAATTCCAAGATCATGAAGGAACGGAGCCCAAGGTCAGTATGTTGGATAAAAAGATAGAGACGAGGCAGATAGCCCGGCTCAAGGATTTTAAGAGAAGCCGTGATAAACCAAAGGCCGATGCCGCAATAAGCACACTCCAGGATGCAGCCGAGAATTCAGATGAAAATTTGATCTCCCATATAATCAATGCAGCAAAATGTGACGTGACACTTGGAGAAATAAGCGGCGTCTTTAAAGGAGTATTCGGGACCTACGAACCCAAGATATCGTTTTAGATCGTACTGGCGATGCCCATAATGACACTTTATTGCATGTGCTTTACTGTCGCTAATTTATCACA
>AF_2010_repII_A001DRAFT_10000057_pt1 | contig 16810 bp, 19 predicted proteins | sample AmaForreplIIA001_FD_9190 | JGI IMG/M metagenome (IMG submission 9190)
GTTGGTAAGGTTAAATAATTTGGAAGGATCTTATTCAATACGTTGCAAACAGCTCTACGAAGGGTAGGCCAGTACATTATTCGTCGCTGCGAATCAGAAGACCTGCAATATGTCGTGGATATCAATATGCTCACTCTTCCTGAACACTATTCTGACTATTTTTTCCAATCTATCCTAAGAGAGCTACCTGAGTCTTTCATCGTCGCTGAGATAGATAACAAGATAGTCGGTTATATCATGTGCAAGATTGAGTTTGGGTTTTCGAATTTTAGGAAGCTTGGATTCGTTAAGAAGGGTCATGTCGTTTCTGTCGCCGTTTTACAGCAACATCGAAACCAGGGAATCGGTAAGGCTCTCATGCTAGAAGGGATCAACGGTGTTATCGCGAGGAAGACCGATGAAATCTACTTAGAGGTCAGAGTTAGCAATGAAACGGCCGTCAGAATTTATGAGAGGCTTGGTTTTCAAATAAAGTCAAGGCTTCGTGTATATTATCGAGACGGAGAAGATGCGTACCTAATGGCTCTAGAATTTGACTAACTGGTAGAGAGGAACCCGCGCGTTTTTATGGTGGTCGAGGACACATAAATCAAAGGAGAGTTCGAGCCTGAGACAAGAACATCAGAAGGGAAGGGGAAGAATCACTGGGATTGGTCTTATGGCTATATCGATCATCGCGTTCATCGCGTACGTCTATCTAGTACTGGCTACCTCTTTCGGCGTACTAGTCTTAGAGATTACTGTCATAGTGGCGGTAGCTGCACTGTTAGCGGTGTTGGCTTGGATTGGCTACACTATGACAACTACACCAAGACAATTCGAAAACGAGGAGTCTAGCTAATATCCCCACCAAAGAGAAAAACGTCTGAGACGATTTGATACAATCTAGGACCTACTTCTCTTACTATTCTGGTGTTAAGAATCTTGTGTCTGTATTTCCTAAATGCCTCTGCAGTATCCATCACTCCTGCCTCTATGCCGAGCTTCCTATTTTTTGCTCGTACGTGAGCAAAGTAATGTATCGTTCCCTTTCTTTCGCTCAAGGCCTCTACAGCTGATGCAACAAATTCTTTGGCCTTTTCTGGTAAAGGCATCAACACTCTATTAGATTTGCCAGGAATTTTTTTTTTATAACTTCTTGGGCGTCGCCCAGAAGTGGTACGACATTGTCTTCAACCTTATTTGCTTTGGCATTGATTCTACACAGTTCAATGGCGACAGGATTTGAATCGATGCTATATACTTTGCATCTCTTATTCTTTTTAGCGATCAGGACAGAATAGGTTCCAACTCCGGCAAACATATTGGTAATCACCTCGCCGTCACGCACCATCATAGCTACCCTCAGCCTTTCTGTTGATAGTCTTGGGGAAAAATACACCTTAGCCACATCGACCTTGAACCTACATCCATTCTCTCTGTACTCGGTTTCAGTCTTGTTTTCACCAGCGAGATATTCCAACTCACGGATTCTAAAATTTCCGCTGACTGAAGACGTCTGAGCAAATACAGTTTTCACTGCTTTAAGGTTCCTCAGGATTGTGTCCCCAATGATTTTTTTGTTCGCTCCGAAGGATTTGGGAATCTTTATAATTGCTATATCTCCTATTATGTCAAACGCGGAAAAAATTGAGTCTAGATCTTTAGGGGTAAGGAACTCTGTCAAAGCCTCTCTCAGCATATGCGGCATAGTTACTCAGGTGTCCGTTTTGTGTGATAGTAATTACCTTCCTAAAAAGGCTTCAAGGTAATGTGACATCAGTTTATGACAGAACAGGTGCTGCTGAAGAGGAGGGTCGAGAGTTTCCTAGACAGTATCGGAAGGGGAAGCAAGGAAAAAAGGATGCACTACGTAGGGGCTGCGAGTGTTGCTCCGACCTGACAGAACAGTGATTATGTAGACGTACCTATTGTACTAGATTTGCTGGTGTTTGGCTCGCCGAGCGCATGCAAGCAAGCATAGTCAGCTGAACTAAGGTTTTGTAGCAGTATAATCCTGACCTATTTCAAAGGCTCTGATTATAGATTGTTTGAAGCTATCGACATATTCTTGTGTAATACTACCCTATTCTTTTTTGCTTGGGAAAGCCAACCACACCACATAGAATGTATTATGGCAATTGCTAACTCTTCATGCGCCTTATCTATCTGGTCATCTCTTCCTAATGGCATTTTTGCAGCCATCTCCTTAACAAGTTTATCAAGAATAGCCTTCTGTTCTACGAAATCGACAATATCTTTTTTGTTTTCATCTAAAAACTGGTCTACGGCACGCTATTACCCAGAGGACTTTTTTGGTACGTAATAGTAATCTCCAGAATCTTTTTGCAACCTATCTAATCGACTACCATCTTTGTTAATTCTAGGTCTCCCCGTATTCTCATCTCTTCTGTACGTGATAGAGAGGTTTCGCAGGAACTTGTTCATCCCCTCCTCCTTCTGCAGGGGGTGACTTGCCATACCCTCCAAGCCTGGCCGGCCGTCAAAAATCACGATAGAGTCAGCCACCAAGTCTATAATTTGCATGTCGTGATCGATTACAACTGAAGATTTTCCTTGTGCTCTAACAAATCGCTGAAGGAATTTTGAGAGGGCAATTCTATCCTCGACATCTAAAAATGCGGATGGCTCGTCTAAAGCGTATATACTAGCTGGACGAAGTAAAGTCGCTGCTATGGCTACCTTTTGCAACTCGCCTCCACTAAGATTCCCGACGTTTCTTTCATAAAGTTTCTTAATTCCCAATGGATTTAGGATTTGATCTTCCATTAGTGACATATCTTGCATCCCTTCGCATGCCGAGGATAAAAGGGAATAAACGCTTCCGTCGTATCCCTGGGAAAGGTATTGAGGTTTGAACGAAATTCTTGCGCTGGCATCGATGGTACCAGCGTCAGGCTTATCCAAGCCAGCTAGCATTCTCATGAAAGTGGTTTTGCCGAGGGAATTTGCGCCGATAACACCGACGATTTCTCCATGCCGTATGGCGCCAGCCGAAACTTTCAAGTTGAATGAAGGAAATCCCTTGCTTAGGGCTGAGTAACGGGCGACTGCACTTTCCGAAATAATATCCTCGGTCGAGCTTCTGGTCTCAAATCTGAAAGCCTTGTCACGAAATCGCACATTCTCAGTCGCGATAAAGCCGTCAAGATAGTCATTTATGCCTTGCTTTGTGCTCTGGGGGCCAGAGACTATCCCGTACGCACCTGGTTCTCCATAGACAATATGTATATAGTCTGAGAGGTAGTCTAGCAGCGTCATATCGTGCTCGACCACCATAACGCTCTTTCCTGCTTCGGCCAGCGATCGGATTGTTCGTGCTACAACAAGTCTTTGGTAGACGTCATTATAGGAGGATGGTTCATCAAAAAAGTAGTAGTCTGCATCCTTGGCTGATGCTACTGCCACAGCTAATCGTTGCAATTGACCTCCGCTCAAATTTCGAACGTCTTGGTCAAGTGAATCTTGCAAGCCGAGATCGTCTATCAAATCAGCAGATACCTTTCGTTCATCGTATTTTCTTAGCAATTCTATTGCGGTTCCACCAAAGACATTTGGAATCTGATAAACTAACTGAGGTTTAATCGAGACACGGATCTCACGGGTCGCGATTTTTCCAAAGTGAGATTGTAACTCTGTGCCTTGGAATTTCTTGAGAACATCATCCCACCCCGGCTTGGAATCATAATTACCAAAATTTGGTATAATTGACCCTGCCAGTATGTTGACTATGCTGGATTTGCCTATCGCGTTTTTTCCTAATAAGCCAACTACAGATCCTTTCCTAGGTGTTGGAAGGTTGTATAGCCTAAATGAATTGATGCCATATTGATGTATTTTCCGATCCCCAAGTTCCCGGGCCAAGTTTACAATAACGATAGCGTCAAAAGGGCATTTCTTTACACAAATGCCGCAACCGGTACATAGATCTTCCGAAATTACTGCCTTCCTGCGGTCCTCGCTAAGCACAATACATTCACCGCCAGTCTTATTTACCGGGCAATACACGATGCATTCTAGACCGCACTTTCTTGGTTGACATAGCTCTTCGTCTAGAACGGCAATCCTATGAGTTAGGTTGGCGGAACTGTTCATGAGTCCAATTTTACATGAATGCATTATATAGGTTCGTGGATGATCATGAACATCTACGGTGTGACATGTGTTGGGACGGATCCAAGAGCCCTACATAGAACAGAGTGCTCTCGGTGATTACTAGAGTAGCGTCCACGACACACTCGATAAGTAAGAACAATCTCTTGAACCAGACAGTTTGATCTATCTGATAAGTTAACAGAAGTCAGCTTTTAGAAAAAATTGGAAAGTGAAGTTACTTCACAGTAACTTTGCCTACCATCGTAGGATGTAGCTGACAGAAGTATGGGAACTCCCCTGCAGTCGTGAACTTGTGGGAAAATGTTTTTCCCTGGGTAGTCAAAGCAGTAGGTCCTGATAGCCCAGAATCGAACTCTTTCCCCTTTGCAGAATCGCTAGGTCCTGTCCCAGAAGTGACTGTATGGAACATTGTATCTTTATTCGTCCATGTTATCGTATCTCCCACATTGATACTCGCTGGATTAGGAGAGAAAGCTTTGTCGGCCATAGTAGATGCATTAGGAACTATGGAAACGCTGGTTCCTCCGGAAGAGCTTGTGCTATTGCCTGTAGAGCTTGTGCTATTGCTCATATTTGCGCTTGGTTGTGCTACTACGGAAGCAATAGCGTAACCTCCCAGTGCTGCGCCAATCGAAAGTACGGCTCCTATCAATACAAGTGCTACTAATTTTTGAGTCGACATCAAGACCGTAACAACGACCTAATTTATAAGTCGTTCACGCCATATATTCTGTGTATCCAGGAACAATTATTGAAGTTGTTCATAAAATAACCCTTGGATAAGTAATTGTTACATAAACCATCCTCATAATTGGAATTTTAAAGCTGCAATAATTTTGGAAACATTAGAATTTAATCATGTTTTGCGTTCTGAATTATTGATCGAGCACAGAAGGGTATACTTCACCTTTAATAATCTGATTCTGCATTATTTATGATTCACTATTGTCAGTAAGACTTAATGATGTTGAAAAGCTACTCAAATCTCGACTGAGACTTTCCAATGAAGAGTCCAAAACGTTCGTGTTTATTGTGGAGAATGGCAAAACTACCATCGACAAGATATCCGAATCTTTGGATTGTCCGAAGCAGGAGGCCAGCAAGGTAGCTAAATCTCTAGTTGATAAGGGGATGATCATAGATATCTCTGAAACCGAATACGAATCGCTTCATCCTAGATTTGCTATCACTAATCGCTACCGGAGACTTTGTGCCGAAGACAATATACCATTCAAAAAGAACTTGATCATAGATAATATTGGGATCGTACTAGAGAAACCTTTCGAAGCAGCTAGAGCGACTTAATTGTTTTAAGCGTGGCAAACATAAAGTATGACTAATGCAGGTCCAGCAGACGTAGACAAGACAGTCTATTTTGGCATAATAAATATAAACGAAGACGGGAGAACTGTGGCCGGTATCGACATATGGCGAAATGTCATCACAAAAGAGCTTTTCTGTGAGGAGAAGAGATTAGGAGTGCTAGATATCGTAGATTACATAGGCATGCCGAGAATTGAAAAAGGGAAGAAATGGGCTGTAGCTGTGAGTAGAACAAGGAAACAACAAGATAGATGGAAGCTTATCAAATTGATTAGTCAGGGCAGGTTCGATTTCGTAACCTCTGACAGTGAATCTGGTATTCACGTTGATGTCGAAGACTACAGAATTATTGATGACGAGTGGTGGAGTTTTCTTGTTGAAAGGAATGTAAACCGCGCAGTAGAGATGAATAACGAGACCAGCGCAAGATGATCCCAGAAGAAAGACGTACAGGACTAACTGTGTGGGTACACGACACTAGAGGAAGCGAAATTGCAAGCAAGCTCATAGGCCACTTTGTTCTAAACGCGGAAAAATTTAGATTCACCGCAATTGCATTCGGTAGAATTGGGGGGCATAATGTTAGCCTAAGGATATCCAAGAAATCCGCCGATAGAATAAGAGGAATGGGTTTCGATCCTGATGATGTGGAATTAGCTGTCCAACGAAAAATAATTGAAGGAGACGTAGTTCTGCCACAAGGCCTGCACCTTCGAGAATGACTTCAAAGTAACGATCCCTCTAGTGCCTTTCCGCAGTTGCAATTGAGTCGCTGCGTGCTTATGCGCGGGATCATTTCTGTTATCAGGTTTCTGGTCTTCTCGACGTTTTTCTTCAATTGCTCCAAGATCTCCTTCGAAGTTACTGTTGATTCCGACCATACGTCATAGTCCGTTACTGTGGCGATACAGACGTAGCATATTTGTGCCTCCCTTGCCAGCACGCATTCAGGAATAATAGTCATCCCAACTACGTCCGCTCTTAACACTTCACGGAAAAAATGTGATTCTGCCCTGGTTGAAAATCTAGGTCCTTCAATACAAACGTAGGTGAGCTTGGGGTGAACAACATTATCTAATTTCTTGGCGCAGCCTAAAGCGACCTTTATAAGATCTCCACAGAAAGGTTCGGCAACAGAGATATGGCAAATTTCGCCTCCGTCATAGAAGGTGTATTCCCTATTTTTTGTAAGATCAATGAATTGCTCTGGAATCGAAATGTGACCCGGCTCGTATTCCCTTCTTAAACTTCCTACAGCAGAGGGGGCGAGTATTCTTGTCACTCCAAGCTCTCTCAACGCCCAAATATTAGCCCGGCTGTTGATACGATGAGGGGGAATAGTATGTTGTTTCCCATGTCTAGGAATGAATGCTATCGTTCTTCCTGCATATTCGCCTAGAGTGATCAGGTCAGATGGCTCGCCGTAGGGGGTATAGACCTTTACTTGTCTTTCATTGCCAAAAAGGTTAACACTATAGAGTCCTGTCCCTCCAATTATTCCTATATCGGCAGAGTATTTTTTATCCAAAGACTAGTCATACACCGCCAGAGAGTGGACCCGGTATCCCATTTGCCTTAGTTTCTTGGCACCCCCCAGCGCTGCCAATTCTATTACGAAGGCGAATGCTCCAATCTTACCGCCTAATTCTTTAACCAATTCTGCAGCGGCGACAGCAGTTCCCCCTGTTGCTATGAGATCATCGGCTATCAACACAGTATCACCAGCTCTTATTGCATCTCTCTGGATTTCCATTACCGCCGATCCGTATTCAATTTTGTACGATTTCTTGACTGTTTCCCTCGGTAACTTGCCTGCCTTTCTGACCATGGTCAGTCCTTTGCGAAACCTTAACGCCAAAACTGTAGCGACTATGAATCCCCGTGACTCGATGGCAACTATGGTATCGAATTTGAAATGGTTCAAAGCATGCGAAAATTCATTTGCAATGTAGTCCAAAGCATCAACACTCCGAAAAACTGGGCTAACGTCCCTGAATATGACTCCATCTTTTGGGAAATTAGGACAATCCTCTATCATTCGATGTAGATCAATCTGCCTAGGAAGCATATGTTGTCTTTAGCAGCCTCGCGGCCATAAAAAAAAATTGCGGTTTTTAACTAACTGGTGTTTAACGTCATTAAAACTTCTTAAAGTGTAAAGACCATTTGACAGGACCTGTCTATATCTAGAACTCGATTGTTCAATATGCCATATAACAAAATTTATTGATAAAGAAAGTTCTAAATAGTAATAGATTTTTGAAGAAAAAATTCTAACAAGATATAAATAATATTGATAGTATAAATATAATTATTATGCCTATCCGGAATGGGGCAGAATACATTCAAAGTCTCAGGGGACGAAATCTAAAAGTCTACCTGTTTGGCGAGTTGGTCAAGGAGCCGGTCGATCATCCTATGATAAGACCGTCTATCAACGCTGTCGCAGAAACCTACGATCTCGCTAATCGGGAGTCCGACATTGCCTCCGCACACTCGGCAATTAGCGGACAGAGAGTGAACAGATTCTTACACATAACCGAGAACACAGCAGATCTTGTAAACCAAAATAGGATGCAGAGAAAACTCGGGCAGCTGACTGCCACATGCTTTCAAAGATGTGTGGGCATGGACGCGTTAAACTCACTTTACTCTACAACCTTCGAGATAGATGCAAAATTTGGCACCCCATACCACAAGCGGCTGGTCGAATTTATCAAAATGGTTCAAAAAGAAAACTTGATGATTGGCGGTGCGATGACGGATGTAAAAGGAGACCGCAGCCTTTCTCCCTCACAACAGGAAGACCCCGACATGTTCGTCCATGTAGTAAAAAGAGACGAAAATGGCATATATCTAACCGGAGCTAAGGCTCATCAAACCGGTTGCATTAACTCGCATTGGATAATTGTTATGCCAACAATGAGGCTTAGGCCTGAGGATAAGGAATATGCGATCGTCGGCGCGATACCAACTGATGCGAAGGGCATTACCTACATTTATGGGAGACAGTCATGTGATACAAGAAGCGTTGAGGAAGGTGACTTAGATGCAGGAAATGCCAAATTTTCCGGGCAAGAGGCAATGATCATTTTTGATAACGTATTCATACCCAATCACCTGATTTTCATGCAAGGCGAATATGAATTCGCTTCTATGTTAGTCGAACGATTTACATGCTATCACCGAAGGAGCTACGTTTGCAAGACCGGCCTTGGCGATGTACTTATCGGTGCATCGGCTGCCATTGCAGATTACAATGGGATAGCAAATGCATCTCATATCAAAGACAAACTTGTAGAAATGACTCATCTAAATGAAACAATATTTGCCGCGGGAATTGCATCTTCCTACCAAGCCCATAAGACCGCTTCTGGTAATTATCAAAATGACGACATGCTTGCGAATGTATGTAAACACAATGTCACTAGGTTTCCCTACGAAATTAGCAGGCTGGCACAAGACATCGCGGGCGGCTTGATGGTCACTATGCCATCTGAAAAAGACTTCAGAAGTGCAGAGACCGGCCCCCTGTTGGAGAAATACCTAAAGGGCAGGAAGGGCGTTTCTACTGAGAATCGGGTAAGAATACTGAGATTAATTGAAAACATGACGCTTGGAAGAAACGCGGTAGGATATCTGACCGAATCTATGCATGGCGCCGGATCTCCACAAGCTCAGCGAATTCAAATCGCTCGTCAAATGCAACTAGAATACAAGAAAAGACTTGCCAAAAACGTGGCTAACGTCTCCGAAGGAGAGACGACCGACCTTACCCACGAACAATCTGAGTATTTTGACAGAATCTTTGCCAGCTAGTACAACTTAGCTATTAGAAGAGTAACATTTCATAGCGAAATGTATTGATGTAAGGTATTGGAGTCAACAGTTAGTTAGTTATATCTTATCAGAGTACGAATTCCCATTTTATTCAATACTATTTTCAGATGAAATATTTAAGTTGCTTAGATGTCTTGTTGGATAACTGATGAACCAGAAGACAGTACAGGACTTCATCCACCAATCATACCAATCTGACCCTACATATCACGAATTAATGGTGGGAGTGCCCCATGATTATACTCATATTAAGACTTTAGAGGATCTGCTGAGGATTAATTACAAGCATGCTACTGTCGACGAACAATTGAGGGGTAATCTAATTTCAAAATTGAAAAACCGAGAATACCCTTATCCTGGTATTATTGGGTATAACGAAGATGTCATCCCGGCTATTAATAGGGCAATTCTGGCAGGTCATGACATTCTTTTTGTAGGGCATGTTGGACAAGCAAAGACAAAGATTGCAGAATGCATTGCGGAGAGATTGCTCTCTCCTGTACCCATAGTTCGCGGAACAATAACAAACGATATTCCTACTTCAATTCCTGAAGAACAGATAATTAGTCTTGTCAATGATGCGGATGCTTTTCGAACCTCTCCTGAATTCACCGTTTCAAAAGAATGTGAAGAAATAATCAGAAACAACGGCCTTGATACCAGAATCGAATGGACCAACGGCTCAGAGAGATATAGATACATACTGGCTACTCCTGATATATCAGTAAAGGATTTAGTCGGGCAAATAGATGCGATTAAGATCGCCAAAAAAGGGGTTGAACTTTATGATATCGAATCATACTCTGCCGGTCAATTGTTACAAGCCCGACATGGAATTCTGTGCATTGACGAACTACCGGTCCTAGATCCTCGAAAACAGGTTGCATTGCTGAGTGTCCTGCAAGAGGGCAAATTCACGACTGGGCCTTACCCTGTAGTTTTCAAGCCTGACGTGAGAATTATGGCGACTGCAAATCCCATAGACTATACTCATTCAGGCAAAATTATCGAGCCATTGTTTGATAGGATGCGCAGCCACATACACACACACTATCCAATAAACTCTACCGATGAGATGCTTATTATGATTCAAGAAGCAAGGATCAAAGCAGTTGGAAATGTGTTTCTTCCAGTGTACATACTTAGAGTAATAGCAAAGATAATGGAATTATCTAGAAATCATAGTGATATTAATCACGACAAGGGCGTAAGCGTGAGAATGGCGATTCATTCTGTAGAAGTCTTAGTCGGCGAAGCCGAAAGAACTCGGTCAATAATCCACAACATTATGACGATACCTCGTTTTTGCGATATTCACAGTATTAGTCAATCAATTAAATTCGAGCTATCAGAAATAGAAGACAGCGTTGAGAGTAGACAGGCTGTATTGAACTCAATAATTGACACCGCTGTAAAGGAGATATCACTTGAGTACATGCAGAAGTTATCTGGCGAACAACTAGCAAAACTGAAAAGCGAATTCGCAAAGAATAAGATGTTTGTGGCGTCACAGGTAATACCTGGCAATAGCGAATCAAACGGATCGGATTACAGAACACAGTTGGAACTGTTTCCAGAATTAAAACACGTTGTACATGGGATGACTTTGGTTATAGAAAACGAACAAGTAAGATTTGCTGAAACAGCAGATAATTTAGGAATAAGGACAGAAACCCTGCGCATACCGAAAGAACCGGACGGAGAATTGGCCGCTTCGATTACCGAGCTCGTGTTGGAGGGTCTCAGAAGTATTGAACCACCGTTGTTGGATAGAAGAGGTGACCGGTATAGTCCCGCCTAGTGCGCACAACAGTATTAAATCTGGTACGAAAACTTTCTTTTATTTTTCGTCAGAGGATGGCAGAAGTAGCCAGATATCACAGGAACAGAAGAAAATCACTAACCAACTGCTCGACAAGATGTTTAGTGTAATTGGCAGAGAAGTGCTGAGAGAAAAAACTCCAAGCCTACAGGACCTTGAACGATCGTTGCAGGATCTATCGGCTCCGAAGCAAAAAGAACAGCATGGAGAAACCGGACAAAAGATAAACCGGGGGGCACAGGAAGCAGACGTCATCCGGGGGTTAGAGCAAAGGATGTTTGCGGAGATTCCCATAGTTACACAACTNGTGCAGAAAGGTTACCTCAGATACTCCGATAAGTGGCTGACNCGGAAAGGATTTGCGCTTATAGGCAGCAAAATATTAAGCGATGTCATGGAAACGCTAAAGAGAGATGAACTAGGAGCTCATGAAACAACCCGTTTAGGCAGAGGAGCTATAGTCATGGATACGACCAAGCNCTATGAGCCTGGTGATGATATTAGACTTGTAAATGTTCCGCAGTCACTCTTAAACGCAGTGCAACGACTGGCCAAGCTGTGCAAGCCGGTTAGAATCCCACTAGATGTCCGTTTAGCCGATTTAGAGGAGTACGAAACTATGAAAGATGTTCGCGTGGCGGTAGTCTATTGTATTGATTTAAGTTCGACTATGAGATATTCTTCTATGTTTGGAGATATGAGTCGCATAGAGGCAGCAAAAAGAGCCCTATGGTCTCTGTTCGTGCTAAATCAAAAATTTTTCCCTTCAGATTCCATCTCTATAGTCGGTTTTGGCGCCCTAGCATCAAGAGTAGCGCCTGATGATATACCCTATCTCAAGACATTCGAACCGGGTTCAGACTTTTTACATTACACGAATTATCAGTCAGCATTTAGGTTGGCAAGCAAATTACTTCAAAGAGATCCAGCCTCAAATAAGCGGATCGTCCTAGTAACAGACGGTCATCCGAGTGCGTGTTTCATAGATAACAAGAGAGAGCAAGACAAGATCCTGTCGCAAAAGCCATATTCTCACTTTTATTCACCTGATAAAGATACACTTGAAGCATCCAAAGACAAGCAAATTAATTTTGATTTTGAAGCTGGAGAGATCGTTTATTTGTGCTATCGGTACAGACAAGTTGATAAATATATCGCGGAGAGAACGATCGTTGAAGCAAAAAAATGCCGCAAGATGGGAATTCAAACTGATACAGTGATGATTAGTGAAGAAGACTCGCTGTTAGGTTTCGTCAACGAAATGGAAAAACATGTTAAAGGTAAGTCCTACTACATAAACCCCTCAACAATCGAGAAAGTTCTAATTACTGACTACGTTAATAATAAGAAACTTACCATTAGGAACAGATGACATTCAGCATAGATCCAGATCCATGGATAAATATTGGTCGTTACAGGAAAGATGGTCAAGGTTGTACGGATAATGGAAATCAACTATCTTGATTGGAACAATGCCATTAGTGTTTTGGACAAAGCTTACAAAGTAGGATTATTCGCACTGATTATTGGACCAAAAGGTACAGGGAAAACTACCCTTGTTAGAAAGTTCGCCTCACAGTTAGGAAAGGAGTTGTTCTCGGTTAATTTTAGCCTCCGCACTAGGGAATCTCATCTTATTGGTACCAAAACTCTTGACAGAGGTCAGATCAGCTTTGTTGAAGGTATACTCGTCAAATCGATGCGGGACGGTGGTTTGTTGTACTTGGATGAGTTGAACGCTGCCGAGGCTGATGTGTTGTTGCGGCTAGATGAAGCATTGGATGACAGAAGACAGTTAATACTAAAGGAAGCTGAAGGCCAAATTATTAGGGCCAACCATGATTGGTCGTAATAGCAACAATTAATCCTCTTTCTCACGTCGGAACCAAAGAGCTACCTCCCCAGCTTCTTAGTAGATTCCCAATTAGGCTACGTTTGGACTATCCACCAGAGGAGATCGAACTTGAGATTGTTAGGCGCCATACAGAGGTAGATCAATCCAAGGTAAACGACATAGGCCGTGCAATCAAACTTGCAAAAAATTTGAGGGAGGCGGCGGCTGTTGAAGAACTATATTACAGCCCTAGTCTTAGAGAATCAATCGCTTTTGCAAAGCTCCTTAATGCTGGAAGCAGCGCGAAAGAAGCTGCTGAGATTGTTTACGCTAACGCTTATGACCAGTGGGGCGAAGTCGAGTATCAAAAGGTAAAAGACATGATAACTTCGATTTTCGGGGACTAGATAATGTGTGCCTCATCTGTCCCGTTGGGGCTTAGCTCCACAAGTTTACGAAATGATATACTGCTTGATATCGCCACGTTCTTGAGCAGACGGTGGTCTAACAACAATAAAGCTGTTGTTATCTTGACTCAAGACAAGATGCCCTTCGTAAGAATCGATAAGAATCAGATTGCATTACCCGTTCTCAATTATTATTTAGGCACGCATTTCCAGCAATACAGGCAATGGCGGGTTGCGTTATGGTTCGAATCTATGCGTATGCACTTTTCAACAAAAGTAATGAGTTACGACCACGCCTTCGGATTTCTGCTCAACACCCTCGAGACAAAAAGAATTGAAATTCTGGGACTGCAGAATTGGGAGGGAATGGTGAAAGAGCTAATCTTTGACGAGGGTATGTCTTGGCTGTCGCGCCCCTTGTTGAACTCGGTTTATGGCAATAATAAGATAATCGAGGCTTTTTCCCAATATTTTCTTACTGGCTATCTCAAAGGAGAACTGTTTGGGAACGACTTTGAAAAGGTAAGGAAGGCATCCGAGTATGCGACCGAAATAGTTCACGATGCGATCAAGAACAATTATAGTACCGATTGGATCGAAAGACATATCCCTCATTTGGTTAAAATGCTTGGAATAGATGCATTAACCTCTATTCCGATTATTGCCCCTATTACAAGAGTGCGAGGTTTGGGAATGAACCAAAATGATCTTGTCAAGCAGATAGAAAAAATAGTCAGAAGGAAAATTAAGGCCACTGATATAGACGAGACGTCACGAGAGATCATAGAGGGAAGCGAGGTACTGGAGGAATTTGAGACTCTCCTAAAAGAAAGCAAGAGAACTGAAAACAAAGGTTATGAAAGTCTTGAAAACCTTGGCTTAAGTGTTCCTGAAACTATGGACATCGATCCGTCTCCTGTGTACGATGCGGATCTGATCCGAAGATTAAAGGCCAAATTCAGGGACTGGAGAACATCTTGGATAGAACGACACGAGGAAGCGGGTGAAGAATTTGATCCTGAGAGCTACGTGGAAACATTACCAAAGAATTTCTTGACTGACCTCAGACTTTCTATAAAAACAAAAGTCGCCATCCTACTTGATCATTCTAGTAGCATAGAACAAGGGGAACTAGAGTACAAACGAGCAACTGTCGCCCTATGCGAAGCTCTGGATTACCTCAGCATAAACTTTACAGTTTATGCTTTCAGCACAGAGTCAAGACAGGTCAAGTGTTGGATAATAAAACCGCCTAATCTCAAGTGGTCAGTAAGCGGATCGCGTAGACTCGCTCAGATACGGGCAAGTGGTGGCACCCCACTTGCAGAAATTTATGGATTATTACTACCAACTATAAAATCGTTTAAGCCGGAGATTATGATAACTCTGACTGACGGGGAGCCATCTGACTTTGAAAAAAAAAAAAAAAAAAAATTTGAATGACGCGATAAGTATAGGACACAATCTGAAATATTTGACTTATGAAAGAAGTCTGGCAGTAAGCCGACTAGAAGACATACCAAAAAAAGTAATATCCTTGCTCCACAATTAAAATTAAATCTGGGCAGAAGGACTTTCCTTCTTTAGATTCTCCCAATCTAAAAGAAACGCAGCTAAGCCCTTCTCCGTAAGTGGATGGGTCATCATTCTTCCCAATATGTCGGGGGGTAGGGTAACGATCTGTGCTCCGACCTTACCGGCTTCAATGATATGTAGAGGGTGCCTTATGCTAGCCACAAGGACTTCTGTGTCAAATTGATAATTCCTAAAGATTTGAACAATTTCCTTTATCAGTGCCATGCCATCCTGACCAATGTCGTCCAATCTTCCAATAAATGGGCTGACATATGATGCTCCTGCCTTCGCGGCTAAGATAGCCTGATTGCAGGAGAAAACTAGCGTCACATTCGTGTGAATCCCATCGTCNCTCAACTGTCTAATNGCNTTCAAACCTTCCGGTAACATTGGAATCTTGACTACGACATTTTGACCATACTTCATGAGGCGGTGGGCCTCTTCTATCATTTCTTCAGTTTTTGTACCAACAACCTCTAAGCTTACCGGACCTTTTACAATTCTAACAATCTCACGCATCAGCGAAGCGGGGTCTTCTTTCTCCTTATATAGCAGACTGGGGTTGGTGGTTATTCCGTCGATGAGCCCCATCTCGTTATATTTTTTTATGGAATCTAGGTTGGCAGAATCAAGAAATATTTTCATCGTCTGATTCTGCTCCTACATTCAATAACAGCACCCACAATTTCTTTAGGGGCCAGTCCGTATTTTTCTAATAAGTTATCCAGCTCGTCATCCCTTGCAGATTCTCCAAAAATATCACGCACACCCAACCTTCTAATCGGAACGGGGTAGCTATCTGCAGATGACTCGGCTACGGCCGATCCCAAGCCCCCAATTGCATTATGTTCTTCGACAGTTACGATGGCTCCAGTGTTTCTAGCGCAATCTCTAACTAGTTCGGCGTCAAGTGGTTTAATCGAAAACATATCGACTACTCTACAATCTATTTTATGTTCGGACTTCAAAATATTTGCCGCATCTAACGCTCTCGTAACCATCAAACCACACGCCATAATGGTTGTATCTGAACCATCACGTAAGACATTCCCTCTACCCAGCTGGAAATTCGCATTATCCCCGTAAATGACTTCAGTCGATGGACGGGCCAGTCGAACATAAAATGGTCCAGAAATAGTAGCTATAGACCTAACCAGATACTTTACCGTGACCGAGTCGGCAGGCACCAGTACTCGCACATTCGGTATAGCTCTCATGGTTGAAAGATCCTCGATCTGCTGGTGTGATGCCCCATCCGGGCCAACGGTAAGACCAGCATGAGACACAACAAGCTTTACGTCTAGGTTAGGATAGCAAATCGTGTTGCGGATCTGATCAAGACATCTTCCTGGCAGGAAAGCAGCATATGTACTTGCGAATGCAATCTTGCCTGCGATCGCAAGACCTGCTGCCACGGACACAAGATTCGCTTCTGCGATTCCTACGTTGAAAAACCTGTCTGGGAAATAGTCCGCGAACTTCTTTATTTTTAGCGAATCTGTCGTGTCGGCCCCTACGCATACTATTCTGTGGTCAATTCCGCCTATCTCGACTAGTGTCTCACCGTACACTTTCCTCATGTCAGTAATTCTTTTTTCGCTACTTAATAGCAAGCAGCTCTTCCTCTATACCAAGCTCATTTGCAAGTGGAATCAATATATGTTTACGTGTGCTCAGCCAATCGTGCCTTATACCCAATGAATTCGCGCTCTCTAAGAGCCTTTTCTCCAGTGCTATATTCGCCTTGTGCCGTAACTGAAGGATCGCACCATGAATGTCCCCGCTCCCATAGACTGCGTTACCGGCAACGAATATTCTCGCGCCACACTCATACACTGCCTGAAGTACTGTTGCATCTATCCCTCCGTCTGCCTCGATGTACCCCAGGAATCC
>AF_2010_repII_A001DRAFT_10000058_pt1 | contig 16803 bp, 18 predicted proteins | sample AmaForreplIIA001_FD_9190 | JGI IMG/M metagenome (IMG submission 9190)
ATCCCCCATCAAACAGTTAGCTAATGAAGCTGCTGCCATATCAATCTCATTATTATTATTCATGATCGAAAGGAACGAACAACCAGATACCATTGAGCAACATGCGATCATCGATTTTGAAATTTCTAACTCATCTCGAATATCCATTTCTTGTCGGATATCCCTCTCTCGACTTGAATCTTGTTGTCTACGTTGAATGATTTCTGACACATCCGCAGAAATCATAATTATACTAGTTGGTTTTAGAGTATCAAGAAGATTCAATGGGAGTCCGGGAAAGTATCCCTCGTCGGTATTTACTAAAAGATGGGTATCAATTAAAACGAGATCTCCCTTCATTGCGGCAACTCTGGTAGCAGCCTTAAACTGTAAACGACGTTGCTCATNAATTGAAAGNCTTCTCATTTGATCTCGATTGGTCAGATGCAGCTCCCGAGCTTCTTCAAACATCAAACTGCCAAANACGACCACGCTGAGTTCATAATTTCTTTGCTTCAGCAGCTCAGCAGCTTTGGAAATTAAGGTAGTCTTTCCAACACCTGGTACTCCGACTATTATAACCCTTTTAGTACTATTTTCTACCAAGAAGTGACATAACCCTTTTAGTACTATTTTCTACCAAGAAGTGCCGCCAATTTAGGCATATGAACGTCAACTTGCTCTTTAATTAATAGATTATAGTAATTGACTAGGATATCTACCATTAGTAAAATCCCTATGCCTGAACCAAAGACGTTAAGAACGTTAGATGCAGATGCCAAAAGACCTATTATAATTGAGCCGATAATTGTGACTGAGGGGATGTACTTGTGGAGAAGGATTTGCACAGAGCCCTCAGCTCTTCTGAAGCCAGGCACTTGAACATCAGCATCAAGCAAATTTTTTGCAGCAGATTTGGCTGAAAGGCCACCAAGCTCCACCCAAAGCCTACCAAAGATGGTTATGATCGTGGTCATAAACAAAACATAAACGACTGCCCTCACAGGGTCTTGTGCCGCAGTGTCCAAGCTCTGTGGAGACGTCGTATAATAGAGGAGGCCCCCCGTGGGTGTCTGGGGTCGACCTGGGTCAAACTGAGCTATATAATTAAACATAGGGTTATCATTTTGAGGATTGTAATTTGCCCATAGCATTTGACCAATGAACACCGCATTAGCAAGCAGAGCCGAGGCTAGTATCACTGGTATATTAGATGTATAAAGCAGTTTGATTGGATAAACCGCAGTGAAGCCTCTGTATTTCGTAGACACAATCGGTATATCTATNTGTATGCCTTGCACATACACCAAGATCAATAGCACTATTGCTGTAACAATTAGACCAAAGATACTAGGTAACTGGCCAGATCTAAAGAATGAATCAGCAAAATGACCGTGTTGAGCAGAATAAATCATGTACGGAACAATCCCTACCGGTCCATCTTGGGCTGGCACTGGGCTAAAAATGCTCCATAATATTCCTTGTGCCACTCCAGCCATAATAAATAGACTAATACCCGAACCCAGGCCCCAGCCTTTTTGCACCATCTCATCCAGGAACATAACAATTATGCTAGCCCCAATTAGCTGACCAACTAAAATTGGGACAAATAAAGGACTAGCCACTAGATGCCCATAAACGCTAGTACCGTACAAAGTACCCTCTGCAATTATGACCACGATCGTTACTATTTTCGTAGCAGAAGTGAATAGAGATCTATCATCCGGATTTTTAAAGTTAAGCTTTACTAATTCAGATCCCTTCAACAGCTGCATTAATAGTCCTGCCGTAACGATTGGTCCTATACCCAGTTCCAGTAAGGTACCCTGTTGTGCGGCAAAAATCACCCTAGCGAATTGTAGAAAATCAAATTTGGGATTACTGGTCACTCCATAAAGTGGGATCTGACCCATGATCAAATATGCGAAAACAGCGATTCCGCACCACACGAACTTTTCATTAAGAGTAATTTTTTTCTTGGGTTTCTCTACTTGAGGAATATACGCAGAGACCTTTTTTATGACGCGTCTAAAAATACTCTCATCATTCTGTATTGTGCTCATACCAAGTTAACACCTCACCNCCGNCTACCTCAACTTTTTCCCTTGCCTTATTGGATGCCCTTTCTACACGCAATGCCACTCGACCTCTAATTTTGCCACCCCCCAGCAATTTATTGTATCCTAGGGAAGTGAGATCCAAAGTTGGTCTAGTATCCTTCTCTTTAACAACACCATGATGAGCCATAAGCGCGTCCACATCCCTAACGTTTAGCCACTTGTTTACTGGACGTCGTTTTGACAAATAAAATGAATCATGGCCAAAGTGCTCAGGTTCATGAATCACGGTGCGAATCCAATAATGCTTGTGCTTACCGGCCGCTCCTACCCCACCTCGGCTACCTGATTGTCGATGCTGTCCTATCTGTCCCCATCCACAGTATCGAGTTCCTCTTTGCCTCCTACTTTTTCTTAATCGAGTAGCCATAATTAATAATGCATCCCTTTATTTGAACGCGACTATTTTGATCCTAATACCTTACTTAAGTCTTGCTCTACTTCACAACATTTTCCTGACGAGCTCGATCAGAATCTTGTCTTCGCCAAGTATTCCGCCTTCTTTGTATTGCTTTTTTGTCTTTCGTTTAAACCCACCTCGAGGTGGGTGTAGAGCAAACCATGGCTTTAAGCCGGGTATATCAGACATTGACAGCCTATTTTCCGATATTGCCAAAGCAAGTGGCTCAAGTTTATCAAACCCCACAGGGAGATTGAAATCTGATCCGTCATCTTGACCAGGCTTCTGAGCCCGCTTTTCGAATAACTCCATTATTATCTTTGGATCTGCAATAGTCCATGCAACANGATCCTTCACCTTTCTCAGCATCCCCAACGATTGTTGAGTTTCAGGTAACAAAGTTGCCCGATATTTTTTGGTAAGATTGAGATACTGTAGAGTATTTGTTGCAAATGACGGCACATTAACGGTTCCTCGAATTCTAACGACAAGGTAAGCCACCTTTTATCACCCAGTCACATATGTCCTGCGAAGAGCAGCGAAAATTGCTTTAGTAGTAGAAGACATTGTATTGGTAGAGCCAAATGATTTTGTCCATGCATCCCTGATACCAGCTAATTTAAGAAGTGCCTTAATATTTTCACCTGCGACCAGACTCAAGCCCCTCGGCCCAGGGATAATCTCAATTCCTACACTACCTCCTTTTCCTCTAACCTTAAAAGGTATGGAATGAAGTTGATTGCATCTGCACTCCCAGCTTCCACATCCGAGTTTAACGGGGATAACATTAAGATGCGCAGCCATAGTTGCTTTGTCAATGGATAGCCTCATTTGGGATGCTTTACCCTTCCCTATTCCGAACCATCCTGCCTCGTTGCCAACTGCAACCAACGCATTAAATCTAGTCATCTCACCAGCATCAGTTTGCTTTTGGACGATGCCGACATGGACTACCTGGCTCTTAATCTCAGGTAATAGGTGTTTGACAATCTCTGGTTCCTGAATTCTCATTCCGTTCTCAAAAATTTCGTCCATGGAACTTATTTTGCCTGCAGAAACCAGCTTTCCTAGTGTAGTACGCGGCTGCCATTCCGCTTGATGGTCCTGTTGGCGAGGATACCTACTCATCTCGAAATCAGAGCTCCTCTCATCTTTTTAACCGACTTCATTCCGTTTATTAGATGTTGCAAGATTTTCTGAACTTGGCTGAGCTAGTTCAGCATTTCTGATTTTGGCCTTGATCGCCTCGAAGTGATCAGGATAATTTTCAGGTTTGCAACCATTTTTCAAGAGGTTTGAAAATTGTAAGTTGTATTTTACATTATCTTTCTTCAACATTTCTGCATATTGCGCAATGTGCGAACCCCTGATTCTTTCATCACTTGGCAATGATGACCCTGACACAGGTACATGTACTCCTGCGTCAATAAGTCCCTTAGTACAAGCGGCTATCCCAGAGGTGTAAGATTTGTTGCCTGTATATAGTATGAGATTGTCAGTACCTTTTTCCAGAGACTTGAAGCCCAAAAGAAATCCTGTGAGGTAACATGACGGAAGGCTGTTCATGGAGCCTTTCCATCCATACTTCATAAGCTGCCTGCTTTGAACCGCGGTGACAACTCTATCACCTATCGAAGATGGCTTCAAAACCTGAGCAATAACGTTCTGATTACTTATAGTGACTGAAACAAAAAAACGTCGCCCAAGTAATAACGCCCCTCTCTTCCTATAATTGGTCCTATTTTGTCTGTTCCTCCTTAGCACAGAATGATAAGCCATAAATTATATTCCTCTTACTTCTCACGGACGGACTGTGAGATGCACTTATAAACGTTTTAGCAATTGGTATGATTGTTACAGGAGTTTAGCCTTATTTGAACTGAACGCCATTCTATTAGCAATGAGAGCAGCAAAGGCGCCTGCTCCAATACCATTATCTATATTAAGTACAGCTAATCCAATTGAGCAGCTCTGAAGCATGCAAGAGAGAGCCGCTAGTCCTGCAGAAGCAAAACCATATCCTACTGAGGTTGGGACGCCGACTACAGGGACGTTGACCATGCTAGACACAACTGAGGCTAAAGCACCTTCCATGCCTGCTACTACCACTATTGCATCTACACCAGCACNTATCATTTCTCGTAATGCTGGAAAAAGTCGATGTAAGCCGGCAATTCCAACATCATAACACACGATGGCTACACATCCCATCGCCTCTGCCATTAAGCGAGCCTCTTCAGCTACAGCCATGTCCGAGGTCCCTGCAGATATAATACCAATTTTACCACCTGAAACTCGCTTTTTTGCCATATTTGATCTGACTAACATTGTTGTACTGTTTTTGCCCACCTCCACATGATTTTTACGACCTTTTAGAGCCTTGCATATATTTGATAGCTCCTCCTTCTTGACCCGACTGACAACTACTGTGCCATTTGCGTGGAGAGCTGTGACGACTATTTTTACTATATCTCTTGAGGTCTTCCCTTCACCTAGGATAACCTCTGGTATGCCCCTTCTGGTTTCTCTACCCACGTCCAAGTTAGCAAGATTTTGTCCAACGCGTTCAATTGAATGAATCGAAAGTTCTTTCTGAACTGCAGATATGGTAAGCTGGCCCTGCAAGAATTGCGTTAAGATAGTTGGTAAATCCATCCGATTATTGAAAATAATCTCTATCGAAATAAAAATCTAGACGAGAATCGGTTTTATTGATTTAATTGCTTCTTGAACACTTCGTACTCCCTTCAGGAAAGTGTCCTGTTCAGAAGGATTCAGGTGAAGATCTATTATTTTTTTTATACCATTCCTGCCGATAACTGCTGGGACTCCTATACAAGTATCTTTGACCCCGAATTCTCCGTCAAGGAATGCAGAAACGGGTATCACTGAATTCTTATCTTTGATTATCGCTTCGATCATCTCTGATACCGCGTTCCCTGGAGCATGAATTGTCGCTCCCTTAAGTGATATCACTTCAGCAGCGACCTTGCGAGTCTTCTCGAAAATGCTAGTTTGTGTAGCAGCGTCAACGAATTGTTCTAGCGGTATTCCACCGATCGAACAAAATCTAACTAAAGGAAGCATATTCTCACCATGTTCTCCGATTACCATCGCTTGAATAGATTTACGTGATAGGCCAGTACTCGCATGAACAAAACTTTTAAACCTCGACAAATCTAATAATCCCCCCATCCCCATAACTCTAGATTTCGGCAAGCCAGAGGCTTTAAAAGCCAAATAGGTCATGGGATCGAGAGGGTTGGTAACGACAATTAAAGTTGCATCTTTGCAATAACTAGCAATCTTGGCTGACACGTCCTTAACGATTGAAGCGTTTGTGTTCAGAAGGTCCATCCTTGTCATCCCTGGCTTCCTTCCTACGCCAGCTACTAGCACGACGATTTCTGATTTGCTAATATCAGCATAATCATTACTTCCCCGTACTAACCTATCTATCCCCATTTCTGAAAGTTGATGACTGATGTCCATCGCTTCCCCTTGGGGAAGTCCTTGAATCACATCCATTAATAACACATCATCTAAATCATGCAAAACACAGTTCAAGGCGATCGAAGCACCAACTCTCCCCGATCCAATTATGGTAATAGCCATTCTTACATAGACGAGACAGGATGGTTAAAAGTTTTTAGCGGCGCTCAATGGTACTGTGGCACGCGGACAAAGCAATTGATATATTTGTAGTATCTCCAATCTCTAAGCACTTGGCTAGAATTGCCATTATCGACTCTCAATTGTCGGGGATTTCTGGAGATATGCTTTTGGCGGGTTTAGTTGACTTAGGTGCAAACAAGACAGAGATCAAGAACGCCATATTCGAGTGCCAAAATTTTTTAACTGGGAGTAAAATAAACAGTGTAGACTTCATCCGAACTACTTCTAATGGGATAGCTGCGACTTCACTTGCATTGGATTATACAGATGACAAACATCGGCGCAAAGGCATGGAAATGTATCGCTCGCTAACAGCATGTTGTGATTCACTAGGATTAGATCAACGTCCTAAAAGCTTCGCTCTAGAAACCCTCAAAACCATAATACTAGCAGAAGCAATAGTGCATGGAATAGAACCGGATCAAGTATACCTAGATGAAACATCAAGTATAGACACTTTTGTGGATCTGATCGGTTGTTCTTTGGCATTACAAGACCTGCAATTATTTGGAACGAAATTCATGTCTACAAAAGTAGCANTTGGAGGCGGCACTGTTTCATTCTCGCATGGTACCGTCCCCAATCCAACCAGTGCAGTTCTGCAAATATTCAAAGGTAGGCATTTCGTTCTCTTTGGGGGTCAAGCGGAAGCAGAATTGACAACTCCTACAGGAGCAGCACTTCTGACCAGTCTTGCAACTGAGAGCATTTGCCACTATCCCATGTTTAGGCCTATCGAGATAGGTTGTGGTGCAGGGCATAAATCATTCGACCACCCTAATATTTTAAGACTCGTATTAGGAGACGCTTCGTTTGTCTATGATTTACGTACTGAGACCACTTGCCTTGTGGAGACGGTAGTAGATGACGTTTCTGGTGAACTGCTCGGAAATTTGATAGATCGACTTTCTTCTGGAATGGTAAAGGATATCGTGACCATCCCAGGTTTAACAAAAAAAAATAGGCCAGCTAACTTGATTAGGATTATATGTGATCACTCGAATTTGAATACAATCTTGACAATTTTATTTATGGAGACAGGTACTCTGGGGGCCAGAATTCAAGATACTACCAGAGTCATCCGTCCTAGGAGTATCGTTACTATGACGGTTAACATTTCAGGGAGAGATTTTGAAGTCCGGGTAAAGATCACAAAAAATTCTGACTCCAAGCTTGTAAGTTTTAAGCCCGAGTTCAACGACGTCAGGCAGATCGCTCAAATGACCGGTCTACCTGTTAAGAATGCATTGGAACTTATTTCCGCCCATATATCAAGAAAAATAAGTGGTATTTAGTACATGGCCCACCAGGATCGTTCTCACGAGCTTGTAATGTGGTTTTCAATCAATGGTAATAAAGCAGTCGTCGCTTTGTCTGGAGGTGTAGACAGCGCCGTCGTGGCTTGCGCGGCCAAAATGGCGCTAAACAATAATGCCACAGCCATCACAGCAAACTACAGAACATTATCGAAGGAAGAACTATCATCAGCGATAACTGTAGCTAGGGAAATTGGGATTAGCCACAAGATGATTAAGTACGATGAAGTTTCAAATCCCGATTTCGCAAAGAATGACGAATTCAGATGCTATCATTGTCGCAAGGAACTCGGATCGAGACTTCTCCAGGAAGCGACAAAATTGAAAGCGGATCTGATTGTCGATGGCACACACAAAGACGACATTACTGACTATAGAATGGGCGTCAGAGCATTCAAGGAGTATATGGTAAGAAGCCCCTTGGCCGAATTAGGAATTTCAAAAGCAGAAGTTCGTGCACTAGCGAGAGGTTTTAATCTGTCAGTCCACGATAAACCTTCGAATTCCTGTCTTGCTTCACGTATAGAAACCGGCTCTATAGTTACTTATGAAAAACTCGAGCGGATTGAGAAGGCAGAAGACATTGTAAAAGAATTGTTCAGTGTTAAGCAAGTCCGAGTTAGAGAACACGGAGTGATTGCAAGGGTTGAAGTTGAAAAGGAAGATATTCCTTCTCTGTTTGATGCAGCCAAACTGGAAAAGATGAATACCCTTTTGAAGAATTTAGGCTTCAGATACGTTACTATTGATACAAAGGGCTATCGTACTGGTAGCATGAATCCGGTATCAATATAGGAAATGCCTAGTATGGGTCAGCCAATATATTTTGACAACGCTGCATCGACCCCTATTNNGGATGAGGTGATCGGAGAGATATNGCCTTACCTCAAAACAACTTACGGGAATCCCTCTTCCTTGCATAGATTTGGGAGAGACTCTTATCGAGCTATCGAGAANGCGAGAGCTCGCGTATCCTCCTTGATCGGCTCCAGAAGAAAGGAAATAGTTTTCACATCAGGAGGAACGGAAGCNAACAATCTTGCAATCAAAGGAATTTCGAACCGAATTAAGAGGTCGTACCCGAAGAAGAATTGCGTGATTGCCAGTTCCATTGAACATGAATCTGTTTTAGGTGCAGTTAGAGATCTTGAAAGGAATGGATTCAAAGTGTGCGTCATTCCAACCACTAGTGATGCATATATCGAACCCGAGACTCTTAGGAAGGTTATCACATCTGATGAAGTTGCTTTGGTTAGTGTGATGTTATCAAATAATGAAGTTGGTACTTTGCAACCTATCAAAGAATTGGCGGCCATAACTCATCACTATGGAGGAGTATTTCACACAGATGCTGTTCAAGCATTAGGAAAAATACCGATCAACGTAAAAAAGCTTGACATAGACCTACTTTCAATGTCCTCCCACAAAATTCATGGACCTAAAGGTGTGGGAGCGTTATACGTGAATGAGGGATTGGTTCTTGATCCTATTATGAGTGGAGGGGGGCAAGAATCCGATCGCAGATCAGGAACTGAAAATGTTCATGGTATAGTGGGATTTGGTAAAGCATGCGAAATTGCGTTGTCTACTCTTGATAAGTATCGAACGTCTGTTGTCGCACTTAGAGATTATTTGATTGCTCAGATCCTTGAAAAGATACCAAATTCGCGTGCAAACTGTTCTACCAGAGAAAGACTACCTAATATTGCTCATTTCACATTTGTGGGAGTTGAAGGAGAGGATCTCGTGAACAAATTGGATGAGAGGGGAATAGCTGCTTCAACTGGGTCAGCATGCTCTTCGAAATATCAAAAGCCATCGCACGTCTTGAGGGCAATGGGGTTTTCATACGCTGAATTAACGGGATCGCTTCGATTGAGTATTAGCATTCTAAATAACAAGGAAGAAATAGATAGGGCCGTCTCCATTTTGGCAGATGTGATAACAGAATTGGGGAGCTTGTCTCCTTTTGGTACAATGACTAAACGTTAATGCCACTATCTGCATACTTGACCTCACTTTTGAGTTCGGCGTAAGCCTTATGGCAACATATGGGGTGAACCGAAATCCTTGAAACAAAATAACAAAGAGGTTGTCGAACTGTCAATCGATTACTACGGTAAACGCACAAGACGGCCATGGGCCATTCTTATGAAACCGGCGGTTTAGTCATTCAATTATCGCAATCGCATCGTATCTGCTGACCGTCGTACCCTTCTTCACCAAAATATCTCGAATAGTTCCTTCCTTGTGGGACTTGACAGCCACTTGCATCTTCATGGACTCGAGTATCACTATAGAGTCACCAAGCTTGACGGATGAACCCAAGTTTACTAGTATATTAACTACTCTACCAGGAATTTGGCTTGTCAGGTTGTTGTTTTCTGTCGACACGGCCGAGGCTGAGGTACTTTGTATCAAATCAGCAAATTTGAAATGTTTCCTTATCGTCACAGGTAACCCATCGAGAACTATCGATGTTTCAGAACTAATTGCGCGGATCTTCTTCGAGTAATGAAAGGAATTCTCCAACAAAAATTCAACTTCGTCAGTACTTGATTTGACCAGCTGGACTCGGTAGTCTTTCTGGTTTATTTTGAGGACAATAGATCCATCCCCCAAGGTATTGACTATTTCTCCATTTACTTCCTGTTTGGTTTCGGCTATTTTAAATTCCATTGATACCCCTTCCGATACTTTTCCATCTACGCGTGTTTAACTTTTTGTTGGTGTTCTGAGAATAATCATCCTTGCGGCCATCCATCTTTGATTGTAAGAGCACAGCTGCAATCGCAACCGAAGAATTTTGTTTAACCCTCTCAATGTGTTCCTTTTCCATAATATCAAGTATCTTTAGTCTATCTAGATAATCGGTAGAAAGATCTCCGCGGATAAAATCAGCATTATTCATTATAGTTTCGTGCAGAGGAACTGTAGTGTTTATCCCTTCAGCTTCAAATTCTCTGAGTGCGTTTTTCATTCTTGCACGTGCCTCTTGATGATTCTGACCCCACACAATTATTTTTGCAACTAGTGAGTCATAATATCCCGATACAGAACAACCAGAATAGAGATAACTATCAACTCTAATTCCTGGACCATGAGGAAGGTTGCACCGACCAATCGTGCCGATTGAAGGTGCGAAATCGTTGAATGGATCTTCAGCGTTTATTCTACATTCAATTGCAGAACCATGCAGCTTCAGGTTTCCTTGGTCGAATATTATTGCTTGGCCTTGGGCAATTGCGATTTGAAGTTTTACCAAGTCTAAACCTGTGACAACCTCTGTGACAGGATGCTCAACTTGAAGTCTTGAATTAATCTCAATAAAATAAAAGTTCCCGTCTTTATCTCGCAGGAATTCCACGGTCCCAGCGTTTAAATAATTAACAGCTTCTGCTGCCGTAATAGCAATTTCTCCCATCCGCCTTCTAATTTCACTGCTAACAACTGGAGAAGGAGCCATCTCAATTAATTTTTGGTGCCTTCTTTGAATTGAGCATTCACGTTCGAATAGATGCCTAGTGTTACCACTTGAATCTCGAACAATTTGAAATTCTATATGCCTTATGCCCTGAAGACTCTTTTCAACATACAATGACGCCTTCCCAAAAGCGGCTTTTGATTCAGCAGCAGCCATCTCAAATTCCTGCCTCAATTGATTCTCGTCTTTGGCCAACCTAATGCCCCTACCGCCACCACCGAACGCTGACTTCAATAGGACAGGATATCCAATGTCACGTGCAACACCTTCAGCTACGTCAACGTCATCAATAACTCCTTCGCTCCCTGGGATTACCGGAACATTTGCTTTTTTCATCAACGCTTTACATTTCATCTTGTCGCCGGTCATGGTCATCGCCTTGCCTGACGGGCCTATGAAGACTATGCTCTTTTTCTCACAAGCGTTGGCAAAGCTATCGTTCTCAGATAGAAAACCATAGCCGGGGTGGATTGCATCTGCTCCCGAAGTAGTTGCAGTTTCAATAATCTTTTTGATATTCAGATAGCTTTCCGAGGCAGCAGCTGGGCCCACATAGTAAGCTTCATCGGCATTCTTCACATGAGCAGAGCGGGTATCCTCATCAGAATAGATAGCAATACTTTTAATACCTAGCTCCCTGTTGGCTCTTATAATTCTGAGTGCGATTTCGCCCCTGTTCGCGATCAAGACAGTTGAAATCATTTAAACACCTACTCCTACCACCCCTTTACAAATTTATATTTCCATGTTTCCTCAATGGTCGCGACTCTCTTTTGTTTGAAAATGCTTCGAGTGCATGAATTATCATTGACCTGGTTTCCATTGGATCTATTACCGCGTCAATAATTCCCTTTTCTGCAGCAATGTATGGATTGGCAAATTTATCACGAAACTCCTTTGCCAACTTCTTTTTAGTGTTCATGGCATCAGGTGATTGTTTCAAATCTTTTCTATGTATTATTGTTATAGCTGCCTCCGGACCTAGGACCGCTATCTCGGCCGTAGGCCATGCGTAATTCAAATCAGTACCTAAATTCTTGCTCCCCATTGCAATATAAGCTCCTCCGTAGGCTTTCCCGATAATACAAGTAATTTTGGGAACAGTCGCTTCACAGTATGCATAAAGAAGTTTGCTCCCGTGCCTTATAATCCCATTGCTTTCTTGGTCTGTCCCCGGCAAATATCCTGGAGTGTCTACTAAAGTTACAATTGGGATATTGAATGAATCACAAAATCTAATAAATCTGGCAGCTTTACACGATGAGTTAATGTCCAACGCTCCAGCCAAGTACATTGGCTGATTAGCGACAATACCTACAGATCTTCCTGCCAACCTGGCAAGTCCTACGATAATATTCTCCGCAAATAATTCATGAATCTCAATAAACTCACCTCCGTCTGCAACAGATTTTATAATTTGTTTCATGTCGTATTGCTCGTAGGGGTTTTCTGGCAAAATACTCAGAAGTTTTGGATCGACTTTATTTACATCATCGGATGTCTGCAGCATCGGCGGATCTTCACTATTGTTCTGAGGCAAAAAAGATAACAATTTACGAATCTTATCTATGCAATCATATTCGTTCTTGGCAACAAAATGTGCAACGCCTGATTTTGTCGCATGAGTTTTGGCACCACCCAAGTCTTCAAATGATACATCTTGACTCAGGACTTCCTTTACTACCTCTGGTCCCGTCACGAACATTTGGCCAACGTTTTCCACCATTATCACAAAATCAGTCATTGCAGGCGAGTACACAGCTCCCCCTGCACAAGGGCCTATACTTGCAGTGATTTGTGGAATAACTCCGGAGGCCATCATATTCTTAAAAAATATACCGCCGTAGCCGTCGAGACTCATGACTCCTTCTTGAATCCTTGCGCCTCCTGAGTCAATTATTCCAAGTATGGGAGCACCACATTTCATCGCGTGATCCATTATTTTAGAAATTTTCCTACCAGCCATTTCTCCCAAGGAACCACCCAAAACGGTGAAATCATAAGCATAAATGAAGACCTGACGGCCGTTTACATAGCCAAACCCAGTAATAACCCCATCGCCGTAATATTTTTTCTCGGAGTCTTCACTTCTGTGAGTTACGTATTTATCGATTTCCACAAAAGTATTTGCATCCAAAAGTATATCGATCCGCTCTCTTGCTGTTAATTTGCCTTTGGAGTGCTGAGCATCTATCTTTTCCTGACCGCCTCCACCTTCAGCTAATTTTTTCAGCTGATAGAGCCTTTTGATTTTTTCCTCGTGCATTTAGAAGTGAAGTTATTGCCAATATTCGGTATATAAATTCATTACAACGTATTCTGGAATCATGTGGTCAGAAGGTGGAATTCTTGAAGGATTTCACCAGAGTCGGATAAGTTATCTCAAATCTATTCTCTCAATCCCGCTCTACCACCCCTAGCTCTACGGAAGTAGTTCATTCCCAAGTTGTAATTCTCAAATACAGCCTGTAGGGCCTCTATTTCTCCAATCAGGGTCTGAATCTCCAAGGGTTTAGTTTGCGGTTTCTTTCTAAGTGATTCCAACTCATGATTCTTTTCCACAATTAGCTTTGCAATGTCTCGTTCATACTCACTTGACATTCATAGGATTTCTGGTAGATCCAAATTTAATCTTTAATATATACATGATAGGTTGAATGGCAGAGAACCACAAATTCGAATAAACAAATGATACGTTATCGGGGCATCCAGAAGTTGATTCCATATGTTTCCTGGAAACTAATTTTAGGTAGCGGCGAATGCAAAACTTTTGCTCCAGAGCTCGGAGGTAGAATTTTTCACGTGTTCACACTTTGACGGTACCATTCATATTTTTCTGCAANAGTGCAAAGAGATCCCTCCGGTTTAACTCGTTNAACCAATATTGATTGTAGTGACTAACTGTTAGCAACAAGAACTCCAAGAAAGGTTTATACTCAAAATCTTCAGGAAGTACTTCCAAAGCTAACTTGGCTTCTTCAAGATAAGTCTTGCCCTTTTTTATAGTAAGTTCAAATCCTCTCTTCACATCTCCGCTCAATATTGAGAAGAATAAAGGCCAAGAAGGAATCTTGATCCGGCCATTTCTAATGGCGTCTTGAATTTCATTTCCGCAACCGACTGATTCTCCAGCCTTTGCCATCCCCAAATGAAAAATATCTGCCAGCGGTTTGCGGTTGAGCGCCATATTTCTACCAGCAGTCCCCATAATAGCTCGGTACTTCTTGTAACAGCCAATCATGTTTTCATCGCTGATCGATTCGGGCCTAGTTTTCAGCTTCGTGTCTATAAATTGGCCTACCCTAGCATCCTTAAAGCCTTCTTCGAAGGCTTTCAATAATGTATCTCCTCCTTGCGAAATTTTTTGTCTCGCGATCTCCAATATATATGGATTCATAAGTTTGTAATCATCCAAGTAATCGATGTCTTCATCTTTGTCCACGATTCTATCCATTGGTTCACTCAGGTCAATTGCAATTATGTGTCCATCTATTAGCGTATTTCTGGTTTCTGCTGAGATAGTTTCCTTCTGGTACTGTGCAGCTCCGTCGAATAGCGCTCGCAATACTGGGAAGGTCATGATCACAAAGTTAGAATTCAATATTCTGTCAACACGATTGGCAAGAACTTCAGGTTTTGATATCCTTGTTTTGATCTCATCGATCTTATTCTCNTCTAGACCTAATTCTGGAGTCCCCATTTCTTCCGTAAATTTTCTAAGTGTGGTTGTAGGATTAGTGTCAGAGATTATCTGTGTATGTANCGAAAGCAAATATCTCTTCGTAAATTCTCGGAACTCCTGTTCGGTATTTTGATCATATTTGTGAAACTGTTGGTAACCTTTTTCTCGGAGGATAACGTGCCTTAGAATATCTTTTCCTGATTTTGTGCTCATTAAAGCACTCTTCTTAAAAATAAAACCGTCCTTACTACTCATGTATGGGTTTCAGTATATTAGCTCGTTATTTAACTTTAAGAAGATATTTTGTTGGATATCAAATAATCTACTAAAAGGTGATCCATCAAATCAACAGTCGAAGCCTATCTGGAGGCCATGGCGACGCGTTCCTGCTCATTTTTCTTCTTTATCGCGTGACTTGACATATCATTCACAGAAGCTGAAACAATCTCCTTTACTAAAGCTTCTTCGATAGTTTGAGGATTTGAGTAGCTGGACTCGCGTACTCCTTCAGCAATAAATCTAAGAGCCAAATCAACTCGTCGTAGAGGCGCAACATCGACTGATACATGATATACCACCCCTCCATACACTATACGGGTAGTATCCTCATTAGGGGAGGCGTTTTCAACTGCACTTACAAGTAATTCCACAGGATTCTTCCCGGTCTGTAAATAGATCATGTCAAGGGCTGTTCTTATTACTGTTAACATCCTAGCCTTCTTGCCCCCCATTCTGCCAGTATTTTTTGCATACCTCTTTCCAAAATGCATCATCTTATTTGCAAGTCTTTCCACGATGTTGACTTCAGCTTTCCTAAATCTCTGCCGTTCATGCCTTCCAGATGTGACCGGTATAACAGCTTGTTTCAAAGATATCACCTTTTGTAAGCCCAAATCTTTCACCTGAATTTTAGTCGTGTCCCATTTGTTGAATAACAAAATATTAACTTGTTCTTTCCCACTCATCATTATCGCCTTGGCTTCTCTTTCTTGCCACGTACCAGCTCGTTCAGTGATACAGCATTCACTTTAAAGACCTGCCAACGTACACCTGGTATGTCTCCCATTGCTCCACCCATTGATCCTCCAATACCTTCCAGAACTACTTCGTCATGTTCATCGACAAAATTTAATGCCCCATCTCGGGGTAAAAATGCTGTAATTGATTTTCCGTTTTTAATAAGCTGTACTCTAACGCACTTTCTTACTGCCGAGTTCGGCTGTTTTGATTCTATCCCAACTTTTTCCAACACTATTCCGCGGGCCTGGGGTGCACCCTCAAGCGGGTTTGCTTTCTTGTCCAACAAAAGCATACGTCTTTTGTAGTACTTATTTGCCCATCTGGCACGGTTTCTTTTTGTTCGTAGAACCCTGCCAGCAAATAGCCCTAATGGAGACTTTGCCAATTAGTACACCTGATTCGCCCTCTCCGCGCTCTGTTCTGGACTTACTATTAAAACATTTGAGATTTGGAAATATCTCTTTGCTAGTAATCGTGCCTTTTCTGCATTCCTACCCTCCCTTCCGACGACGACTCCTTTCCGTTTTGGATCTACAGAAACAATCGCTTGTCTCGATCCATCAGATCGCTCATTAATTTTTATGTCATTGACCATTTCAGAATTCAATATATTGCGTATGAACTCTGAAGGATCATCAGAGTATTCGACTAACTCAACTTTTTTCGTGACAACGTTCTGCAACTGTTTGATGGTCATTCCCCCCTTTCCTATAGCCAGCCCCATATGACCTTTATTTACGATAAATATAACACGCTCCATTTTTTCATCCACAATGCAATCCCTGGCACTTGCGCTCGTCACACTTTGAAACAATGATATCAAACGCAGCTCGTCAGTAGTAAGCTTGATCTTTTCGGTCATACCTTGAACCTCTGATAAATACAATTTGAAACCTTCAAACGACAATTCATGCTGATTATTGCAGTCCAATTTAAGTCTTGACGCTGTTGCCGATACAGTACAATAATATCGCAATCAGCTTCCTTTCCAAAATCCAAGCAAAGCTTCATTTGCTAAATCACCTTCCCAAGCTTTTCATAATGCAACAATCCTACATGGTATATAGTCTTTTATTGTATCCATGTCACTTCTTCAATACCGGCCGATTAACCCAATCTTTGATAAGCCT